>ERZ1034361.1362-NODE-1362-length-13126-cov-3.191662_pt1 | contig 13126 bp, 9 predicted proteins | sample MGYA00520617_ERZ1034361 | MGnify/ENA primary metagenome ERZ1034361 (study PRJEB33736, sample SAMEA104284507) | Azolla filiculoides | biome: Urban; feature: Water surface; material: Ditch water | place: Netherlands | collected 2015-10-28 | depth 0-0.1 m ... | reverse complement strand
TAGCCAATGCCTTCATTGGCGGCGGTCATTTCAGACACCGTGGTGCCCACAAAAGCCAGCGTGATGGCGACTTTGAGCGAGCCGTAGAAGTAGGGCATGGAGCGCGGCAGGCCGACCTTCATCAGCACGTCCCAGCGCCGGGCGCCGAGCACGCGCAGCACGTCCTCGAGCTCGGGCTCGAGCGTGGCCAGGCCGGTCGCGATGTTGACCGTGATCGGGAAGAAGCTGATCAGGAAGGCGGTCAGGATCGCCGGGCCGACGCCGATGCCGAACCAGACCACCAGGATCGGCACGAAGGCCGCCTTGGGCAGCGCGTTGAAGGCCGTCATCAGCGGGTAGACCGCCGCGTAGGCGACACGCGAGCTGCCGATCAAGAAGCCCAGCAGCACGCCGACCAGGATCGCCAGGCCGAAGCCGACCATCGTGACCCAGAAGGTGCGCCAGGCGTGGCCCGCGATCACGGCGTGGTATTCGATCGCCTGGTCGAGGATGCGGGCCGGGCTCGGGAAGATGAATTCCGAGACCTGGAAGGCGCTGGTCAGCGTCTGCCACAGCACGATGATCAGCAGCAGCAGCAGCCAGGGCGACCAGCGCTCGATGTTCTTGCTTTTCATGGCGGATTTCCGGTTCATTGGTTGATGACGGCGCCGGCCTTGCGCATGGCGCCGATATGGCCGCGCAACTCGTGCACGATGTCGGTGAAGGCCGGGGTGTAGGTCAGCTCGAGGTCGCGCGGGCGCGGCAGCTCGATCTCGCGCTTGACGACGAAGCGGCCCGGGCTCTTGCTCATCACGTAGACGGTATCGGCCAGGAACACGCTTTCGCGCAGGTCATGCGTGACCAGGATCACGTTGAAGCCCTGCGCCGCGTGCAGGTCGCGCAGCGTGCACCAGAGCTCCTCGCGCGTGAAGGCGTCGAGCGCGCCGAAGGGCTCGTCGAGCAGCAGCATCTTGGGCTGGTGGATCAGCGCGCGGCAGATGCTGGCGCGCTGCTGCATGCCGCCCGAGAGTTCCCACGGGTACTTGTCCTCGTAGCCGGCCAGGCCGACGGTCGCCAGCAGCTGGCGCGCGCGCTCGACATATTCGGCGCGTTTCTGCTTGAAGGTCGCGCGGTAGGGCTCGACGATCTCGAGCGGCAGCAGCACGTTGTCGAGCGTGCTGCGCCAGGGCAGCAGCGAGGACGACTGGAAGGCCATGCCCGAGATCTTGAGCGGGCCGGTGACCGGCTGGCCGTCGACCTTGATGCTGCCGCGGCTCGGTGCCTTGAGGCCGGTGGTCAGCTTCATGAAGGTCGACTTGCCGCAGCCCGAGGGCCCGACGATGGCGATGAACTCGCCGCGCTTGACCTGCAGGTTGATGTCCTCGACCGCGAACTTGCCCTGGGCCCAGAGTTCCTCGTTGTAGGCCAGCCAGACGTTCTGGAAATCGACGAAGGGGGTTTCGGTGGCGCTGTCCATCGGGTCGCCTCTTATTTCTTGGCCTTGGGCAGGATGTCGAGCTCGGCCGCCGGCGGCAGGAAGCTGCCGTTCCAGATCGCGCCGGCATCGACCCGGGTCTTGGTCGCGTAGGCGTCCGAGACCTGGCTCGCCATCAGGCTCAGGCGGCCCGGATCGACCCGGCCGAAGCCCTCGCGGCGCGCATCGGGGCTGGCGACGACCGAATCGATCGCGAGCTGCAGCCGGCGCGTCTCCATCGGCAGGTTGATGATGCCGTCGCGCGCCTTGACCGACTCCAGCGCGGCCGGCGGATTGGCCATGACTTCCTTGGCGCCCTTGGCGAAGGCGCTCAGGAAGGCCTTGAGCGCGGCCGGGTTTTCCTTGATCAGCTTGGGCGAGGCGATGATGGCGTTGCCGTAGAGCTTGACGCCGTAATCGGCGTAGGGCAGCAGCACGACCTGGTCGGCCTTGACGCCGCGCGCCTCGAGGTTGAGCAGCGAGGTGAAGGAAAAGCCGGTGATCGCGTCGACATCGCCGCGCACCAGCATGGTCTCGCGCAGCGAGGGCTCCATCGCGGTCCAGCTGACGGCGCCGATCTTGTTGGCCTTGTCCAGGATCGGGAAGGCCTTGCGGCCGGCATCGAACACCGGGGCGCCGAGCTTCCTGCCCTTGAGGTCGGCCGGGGACTTGATGCCCGACTTCTTCAGCGCCAGCACCGCCGCCGGCGTGTTGTTGTAGACCATCATGACCGCGACCGGCTTGTTCGGCGCCTCGGGGTTGTTGGCGTGGAATTCCATCAGCGCGGCGACGTCGGCCAGGCCGATGTCGTAGCTGCCCGAGGCGACGCGGGTCACGGTGCCGCTGGAGCCGTTGCCGGCATCGATCGTGACATCGAGCCCGGCCTGCTTGAAATAGCCCTTGGCCGCCGGCTGGACGAACAGGGCCGAGGGGCCCTCGAAGCGCCAGTCGAGCTGGAATTTGAGCGGGGTCTGCGCATGAGCCGTACCGAGGGCGGCAACGGCCAGGGCGGCGGTGACTTGCAGGAATTGGCGCTTGTGCATGAGGACTCCAAGGGAAGGGTCTGGAAACCGCTCGGGGCGGCATGCAGCCTCAGACGCAAGATCGATGCCAGGTTCCGGCAGGATCTGAATACAAGTTTGTATACAGTTTTATAAAAAATGATGCACCGCTTCGGGCCAGGCGGCGCACCAGATCGGGGGCCCGAGCTCAGTGCCGGGGCATGCCGGCGTCGAACCAGCGCCGGATCACGAGGCGCTCGGCCTCGGTGATGCCGGTCGCGTTGTTGAGCGGCATCTGGCGCAGCAGCACCGCCTGCTGGTAGATGGCCTGGCCGTGCTGGAGGATCAGTGCATCGGTGTGCAGGGCCACCCCCTTGTTCTGCACCTCGGCGTTGTGGCAGGGCAGGCAACGCTGGCCGATCACGGTTTTCAGCTCGGCCAGGCTGGCCGGCCGGGTTGCTGCGGCTTCGGCCGCCAGGGCTGGCGCGGGTGGCGCTGGCGCCAGCCAGAAGATCAGGCCCGCCAGCACCAGCAGGCCGGCGCCGGCCACTTCCCAGGGCGTGCGCCGACCCTGCAGCTGGGCCCGGTGCCGCGCCACGAAGCTGTGCCGGATCAGCGCGCCGGCCAGCATCAGCAGCACCAGCACCAGCCAGTTGTGCCTGGCCTGGTAGAGCCAGCCGTAGTGGTTGGACAGCATCGCGATCAGCACCGGCAGCGTGAAATAGGTGTTGTGCACGCTGCGCTGCTTGCCGCGCTGGCCGTGGACCGGATCGGGCGCCAGGCCGGCGCGCAGGGCCGCCACTACCTTACGCTGGCCCGGAATGATCAGGAAGAAGACGTTGGCGCTCATCGCGGTCGCCAGCATGGCGCCGACCAGCAGGAAGGCGGCCCGGCCCGCGAACAGCTGGCAGGCCAGCCAGGCGGCCAAGGTCACCAGGCCCAGCACGCCAGCGCCGACGATCAGGTCACCACGCCTGCCGCGCCCCAGGCGGCGGCAGATGGCGTCATAGAGCAGCCAGAACAGCGCCAGGAAACCCAGCGCGGCCATGATCGCCAGCGCGGGCGGCCAGTCGTGCACGCTCTTGTCGATCAGGAAGCTGCCGGCATTGAACAGATAGAGCGAGGTGAACAGGCCGAAGCCGGTCAGCCAGGTCGAGTAGCTTTCCCAGTAGGACCAGTGCAGGTTCTGCGGCAATGGCAACCAGTTGGGCGCCAGCATGTACTTGTTGGAATGGTAGAAACCACCGCCGTGCACCGCCCACAGCTCGCCGTCGACGCCCTTGGCCCTGAGGTCGGCGTGCTCGGGCGGCGACAGGCTGTTGTCGAGCATGACGAAATAGAAGGAGGCGCCGATCCAGGCCACCGCGGTGATGACATGGGCCCAGCGCAGCAGCAGGTTGACCCAGTCGAACAGGTAGGAAGAATCCATCAGGACCTCGCTTCAGGAACCAGGGCAGGTGGAATAGGGACGGCCAGCGTGGCGGTGTCGAGCACCTGGGTACCGAGATGTACCATCGGATTTCCTTTCTTCGGGATGCAAATAGCCGGGTCCGGTTCTTGCGCGTTGGTGAAATGACTGTATACAGTCTGGTCTGCATTCAACACCACTGATCAAGCAATAACCATGCCCCAGAAGAGACAGCAAATCCAGCCGCAGTCCACCGACTCCCTGCGCGAGGCCCGGCCGGGTGCCGCGGTCAGTGCCGGCGATGCCGTGCCCGGCGCCACGCAAAGGATAGTCGAGGCCATCACGACCGCGATCGTCGAACGGCGCCTGATGCCGGGCACCAAGCTGGCCGAGCAGAAGATCGCCGACATCTTCGAGGTCTCGCGCACCCTGGTGCGGCAGGCGCTGAACCAGCTCTCGCGCGACCACCTGGTGACGCTGGAGCCGGCGCGCGGCGCCTTCGTGGCCACGCCGAGCATCGAGGAGGCGCGCCAGGTGTTCCAGGTCCGGCTGATGCTCGAGAGCGCGATGCTGCGCCAGCTCTGCGCCTGCATCACCGAGCCGCAGATCGCCAGCCTGCGGGCCCATCTGCAGCAGGAACGCGAGGCGGTGGCGCGGGTCGACGTGCCGGGCCGCACAAGACTGCTGGCCGACTTCCACATGGTGCTGGCGCGCATGCTGGGCAACGAGGTGTTGGCCGACTTGCTGACCGACCTGCTGAGCCGCTCCTCGCTGATCTCGCTGATGTACCAGTCCTCGCACTCGGCCCAGCATTCGCAGGACGACCATGTGCGCCTGGTCGATGCGCTGGAAAAGCGCGATGCCCGCGCCGCCGTGCGGCTGATGGAGCAGCATATCGCGAGCGTGGAGCGCAACCTGCGGCTCGACCCCAAGAGCCCCGACCTTGCCGACGTGCTGCGGCCGCTGAACTGATTCCTCCCAGGATGACCGCAAAAAAACTGGCACATTGCTTGCAAGCAGAGCGGGACAAGCCGGATTTCCCCGGCTTGATTCCACAGGAGTCTGCACCATGCATCTTGCAAAACCCGTCCCGCTGGCACTCGCCGCCACCCTGGCTCTGGCAGCCTTCGGCGCCCAGGCCCAAAGCCAGGTCAAGGTCTACGGACTGGTCGATCTGAGCATCGGCTCCTCCCAGGAGGTCGGCGTTGGCAAGCCGGTCAAGAGCGCGGTCGACAGCGGCAAGATGACCACCAGCTACTACGGCCTGAGCGGCAGCGAGGACCTCGGCGACGGCCTGACAGGACTGTTCAAGCTCGAAAGCTTCCTGCGCGCCGACAGCGGCGAGCAAGGCCGCTTCAGCGGCGACCCGCAGTTCTCGCGCACCGCCTCGGTCGGCCTGTCGCACAAGGACTACGGAACGCTGACGCTGGGCCGCAACACGACGGCGCTGTTCCTCTCGACGCTGTCGTTCAACGCCTTCGGCGACTCGTTCGGCTACTCGCCGAGCATCCGCCACTATTTCGGCTCGGGCCAGAATGCCGTGACGGGCGATACCGGCTGGAGCGATTCGGTCGCCTATGCCAGCCCGAGCTGGAACGGCTGGCGCTTCGGTGCTGCCACGGCCGCCAAGGAAGCCAACCCCAGCACCGCCAGCAACGGCGACAACAGGAGCGTCAACCTGGCCTATGCCAGCGGACCGCTGGCCGCCGCGCTGGTGCTGCAGGATGTCGAGAAGGATGGCACCGCCACCGTGGCCGATACCCGCACCACCCAGCTCAACGTCTCCTACGACTTCGGCGTCGCCAAGTTGTTCGCCCAGTACGCGACGGTCGAGAACCGCAGCACCGGCATCGACAGCGACCTGAGCGGTCTCGGCGTGCGCGTGCCCGCCGGGCCGGGTGCGCTGATCGCTCAGTGGAGCCAGAACTCGCCCGAAACTGGCAGCGAGCGCAACACCTACTCGGTCGGCTACCTCTACCCGCTGTCGAAGCAGACCGAGCTCTATGCAGTGACCATGAAGGACGCACTCGACGGCCAGCCCAGCGGCCACAGCTATTCGGCTGGCATGCGCCTGCGCTTCTGAGCTGTTGGTCAGCCCGGCAAGCCTGCCGATCACGGTGTCGTTGCTGCGGATGCAGGTCGGCACAGGCCGCCGGTGGGGGCGACGGCCATACGGCAAACAGACGTCGCAATTGCACCATATGATGCAAGGGCTTACCGGATTTGCCACGCCTGAACCCCAATAATGAAAAAGCTATCGACATCGTTCGCCACCGCCACAATGGCCATCGCTGGCGCCCTGGCACTCAACGCCTGCGGCGACTCCGGCCCCTCTGCCCAGCCAGGCAGCTCGGCCAGCTCAGGCGCCAAACCCGCTGCTGCGACCCCGGCGGTGCCGGTCAGCACGGTAGCAGCGGTCAAGCGCGCGCTGACGCTTTCGCTCTCGGCCACCGGCAGCGCAGTCCCGGTCTCGGCGGTCGAGGTCAGGCCGCAGCTCAGCGGCGTGATCAGCCGGGTCCATGTGCGCGAGGGTCAGACCGTACGCGCCGGCGAACTGCTGTTCACGCTCGACACCCGCAGCGACGAGGCCAACGTGGCCAAGCTGCGGGCCCAGCTCGCCAAGGACCAGGTGCTGCTGGCCGATGCCCAGCGCCAGCTGGCCCGATCGCGCGAGCTGCTGGCGAAGAACTTCATCTCGCAAGGCGCGGTCGACAGCAGTCAGACCGCGGTCGATTCGCAGCAGGCCAACCTGCAAGCGGATCAGGCCAGCCTGGCCGCTGCGCAGGTGCCGTTGTCCTACGGTCAGATCCGCGCCGCCAGCGCCGGACGCGTCGGCCTGGTGCCGGTGTTCGCCGGCAGCGCGGTGCAGGCCAATGTCACGACCCTGGCCACCATCACCCGGCTCGACCCGATCGATGTCGCCTTCAGCCTGCCGCAGTCGGCGCTGCCCGACCTGCTGGCCCTGCTCCAGGGCGGCCAGGCCCAGGTCGAGGCCCGCCTGCCCGAACAGGCCCAGGCACTCACCGGCAAGCTGCAGTTCGTCGACAGCGTGGTCGATGCCGCCTCCGGCACAGTCAAGGTCAAGGCACGCTTCGAGAACCGCGAGTCCCGACTCTGGCCCGGCGCCTTCGTCAAGGTCACGCTGCAAACGCGCGAGCTCAAGGACGCGATCGTGATACCGCTGCCGGCCGTGATCCAGAGCGCGCGCGGCCCCATCGTCTATGTCGCGCAGGACGGCAAGGCGGTCCAGAAGCCGGTCAAGCTGCTCGCCGCACAGGGCGACGACGCCGCCGTGTCGGGCCTGAACGAGGGCGACCAGGTCGTCGTCGACGGGCGCCAGAACCTGCGCCCGGACGTGCCGATCGCCGAACGCAAACCGGCCGGCGACAAGGCTGGCGGCAAGCCCGGCAAACCCGAGGGCCAGGCCGGTGCGGGCGGTCAAGGCGGCCAAGCTGACAAGGCCGCGCCATGAACCTGTCCGAACTCTTCATCCGCCGGCCCGTCATGACGGTGCTGCTGAACCTGGCCATCGTGCTGGCCGGCGTCATCGGCTACCGCTCGATCCCGGTCGCCGCGCTGCCGAGCTACGACACGCCGGTGATCAACGTCTCGGCCTCGCTGCCGGGCGCCAGCCCCGAGACCATGGCCTCCTCGGTCGCGCTGCCGCTGGAAAAGCAGTTCCAGACCATCCCGGGCCTGGCCCAGATCAGCTCGACCAGCACGCTCGGCAACACCTCGCTGACGCTCGAGTTCGTCGAGGGACGCTCGCTCGATGGCGCTGCGCTCGACGTGCAGGCCGCGCTGCTGCGCGCGCAGCGCTCGCTGCCGCAGGACATGACCAGCCCGCCGTCCTACCGCAAGGTCAACCCGGCCGATGCGCCGGTGCTGCTGGTCGCGCTGACCTCGCCCTCGCTGGCGCCGGCCGAACTGCACGACTACGCCGAACACCTGATCTCGCCCACGCTCTCGACCCTGACCGGCGTGGCCCAGGTCAACATCTACGGCGCCAAGCGCTACGCAGTGCGCGTGCGCGTGCGCCCGGAAGCACTGTCCGCGCGCAACATCGGCATCGACGAGGTGGCATCGGCGCTGCGCGCCGCCAACGTCAACACCCCGGTCGGCACGCTCGAGGGCCCGCGCCAGACCCTGACGCTGCAGGCCAACCGGCAGCTCGGCAACGCGGCCGAATTCGCCAACCTGATCGTGCTGAACCGCCCGGCCGGCCCGGTGCGACTGCGCGATGTCGCCACGGTCGAGGACAGCGTCGAGACCCTGAAGTCCTACGGCAACCTCGACGGCGAGCCCTCGATCACGCTCGCGATCCAGCGCCAGCCGGGTGCCAACACGGTGCGCGTGGTCGACTCGGTCAAGGCCGCGCTGGCCCAGCTGCGCGAACAGCTGCCCGACTCGGTCCAGCTGACCCAGGTCAACGACCGCTCGGTCTCGGTGCGCGAGGCGCTGCACGATGTCTCGCTGACGCTGATCGGCACCATCGCGCTGGTGGTGCTGGTGATCTTCCTGTTCCTGCGCCACGCGGTCGCGACGCTGATCCCGACCCTGTCGCTGCCGGTGTCGCTGGTCGGCGCGGTGGCGCTGCTCTGGGGCCTGAACTACAGCCTCGACAACATCTCGCTGCTCGGCCTGACGCTGGCGGTCGGGCTGGTGGTCGACGACGCGATCGTGATGCTCGAGAACATCATGCGCCATGTCGAGGCCGGCGAGCGTCCGTTCCAGGCCGCGCTGCGCGGCTCGCGCGAGGTCGGCTTCACGATCATCTCGATCTCGACCTCGCTGATCGCGGTCTTCATCCCGATCTTCTTCATGCCGGGCGTGATCGGCCTGCTGTTCCACGAGTTCGCGGTCGTGGTCGGTCTGGCGATCCTGGTCTCGGCCTTCGTCTCGCTGACGCTGGTGCCGATGCTGGCCAGCCGCTTCCTGCATGGCGAAACCTATTACCACCACCGCCCCAGCCTGGTGGTGCGCGCCTTCGAGCGCGGCTTCGAGGCCACGCTGCGCGGCTACACCCGCACGCTCGACCTGGCCCTGCGCTGGCGCAAGAGCATGCTGCTGCTGACGCTGGCCACCTTCGCGCTGACGGCCTGGCTGTTCGTCGTGATCCCCAAGGGCTTTTTCCCCGAGGAGGACATCGGCCAGATCAGCGTCAGCACCGAGGCGGCCGAGGACGTGTCCTTCCCCGAGATGGTGAAGCTGCAGGACAGCGCGGCGGCAATCATCCGCGCCGACCCCAACATCCTGCGCGTCAGCTCCTTCAACGGCGGCAGCGGCTCGCAGAACAGCGGGCGCATGTTCATCACGCTGAAGGACCGTGGCGAACGGCTGCCGGCCAAGCAGGTGATCGAGGGCCTGCGCAAGCAGCTGCGCGCCGTGCCGGGGCTGCGCGTCTTCATGCGTCCGGTGCAGAACCTGCAGCTCGGCGGGCGCTCCAGCAAGGCGCAGTACCAGTACATCCTGCAAAGCCTCAAGGCCGACGAGCTCAACAGCTGGGCGCAGAAACTGCAGCAGAAGCTGCGGCCCGACCCGCTGTTTCGCGACGTGACGAGCGACTCGCAGCTGCGCGGCCTGCAGGCCCAGCTCAAGATCGACCGCGAGCGCGCCAACACGCTCGGGGTCTCGATCGACGCGATCCGCAACGCGCTCTACAGCGCCTTCGGCGAGCGCCAGGTCTCGACCCTCTACCTGCCGAGCGACAGCTACCAGGTCATCATGGAGGTCGAGCCCGAGGCCAAGCGCGACGAGAGCGCCTTCAGCGCGATCTATGTGCGCGCCAGCACCGGCACCCTGGTGCCGCTGTCGGCGTTCGCGACCGTCGAGCGCGGCGTCGGCCCGACCGCGATCAACCATGTCGGCCAGCTGCAGGCGATCACGGTCTCGTTCAACCTCGCGCCCGGCGTGGCGCTGGGCGACGCGACCGCCAGGCTCGAAGCGCTGCGCGAGGAGATCGGCATGCCGAGCTCGATCATCACGCGCTACGGCGGCGACGCGGCGGTGTTCCAGAGCTCGCAAGGCAGCCAGGCGGTGCTGATCGCCGCCGCGCTGCTGGTGATCTACGTGCTGCTCGGCGTGCTCTACGAGAGCTACATCCACCCGCTCACGATCCTGGCCGGCCTGCCCTCGGCGGCGGTCGGCGCGCTCGCGACGCTGATGCTGTTCAAGCAGGACCTGACGCTGATCGCGACCATCGGCATCCTGCTGCTGATCGGCATCGTCAAGAAGAACGCGATCATGATGATCGACTTCGCGCTCGAGGCGCAGCGCCACCACGGCATGACGCCGGCGCAGGCGATCCGCGAGGCCTGTCTGCTGCGCTTTCGGCCGATCATGATGACGACGCTGGCCGCGCTGATGGGCGCGCTGCCACTGGCGCTGGGCCTGGGCGCGGGCGCCGAACTGCGCCAGCCGCTGGGACTGGCCGTGGTCGGCGGACTGGTCTTCTCGCAGGCGGTCACGCTCTACATCACGCCGGTGATCTACCTGGCGCTGGACCGCTTCAGCGGCAGCGGCCCGGACACCACGCCCGAGGCCAGTCACGCCTGATGGGGGGCACGGATGCCGGGAGCGGGGCATGCCCGTCTCCCTCATCCGTCCGCTGCGCGGCCGGCAAATCGGGCGCCGGACACGCCCCGCTCCCGGCACCCGATAATTGCCGGATGCACATACACATTCTCGGAATCTGCGGCACCTTCATGGGCGGACTCGCCGCACTGGCGCGTGAAGCGGGCCACCAGGTCACCGGCTGCGACGCCGGCGTCTATCCGCCAATGAGCGACCAGCTGCGCGCGCTCGGCATCGAGCTGATCGAAGGCTTCGGTGCCGACCAGATGGCGCTGAAGCCCGATGTGTTCGTGATCGGCAACGTGGTCTCGCGTGCGCGCCTGAGCGACGGCAGCCCGAAGTTCCCGCTGATGGAAGCCATCCTCGACAGCGGCGCGCGCTACACCAGCGGCCCGCAATGGCTGGCCGAACATATCCTGCAGGGCCGCCATGTGCTGGCGGTGGCCGGCACCCATGGCAAGACCACCACCACCTCGATGCTGGCCTGGATCCTCGAAGCCGCCGGGCTGCAACCGGGCTTCCTGGTCGGCGGCGTGCCGCTGAACTTCGGTGTCTCGGCGCGCCTGGGCCAGGGCAGCGCGTTCGTGATCGAAGCCGACGAGTACGACACCGCCTTCTTCGACAAGCGCAGCAAGTTCGTCCATTACCGCCCGCGCACCGCCGTGCTCAACAACCTCGAGTTCGACCACGCCGACATCTTCGACGACCTGGCCGCGATCGAGCGCCAGTTCCACCATCTGCTGCGCACCGTGCCATCGACCGGCCGGGTCGTGGTCAACGGACTCGAGGAAAGCCTGGCGCGCGTGCTGAACCAGGGTTGCTGGAGCGAGCAGCGCAGCTTCGGCGCCCTGGTCAGCGACTTCAGCGCCGAGGGCGACGCCAGCGACTTCGCCGTGCTGCAGCAGGGCCGCGCGGTCGGGCGCGTGCAATGGAGCTTGAGCGGACAGCACAACCAGCTCAACGCGCTGGCCGCGATCGCCGCCGCCGAGCATCTGGGCGTGGCGCCGGCACAGGCCGCTGGCGCTTTAGGCGAATTCCAGAACGTCAAGCGCCGCATGGAAGTACGCGGCAAGGTCGCGCTGCTGGGCCAGGACAAGGGCGAAGTCACGGTCTACGACGACTTCGCGCACCACCCGACCGCGATCCGGACCACGGTCGACGGCCTGCGGCGCCAGCTCGACAACGCCGGCAAGCAGGGCCAGCGCATCCTGGCGCTGTTCGAGCCACGCAGCAACACCATGAAGCTCGGCACCATGAAGGCCCAGCTGCCCTGGAGCCTGGAGCAGGCCGACCTGGCCTTCTGCCACTCGGGCGGACTGGGCTGGGACGCCGCAGCGGCACTGGCGAGCATGGGCGAGCGCGCCCAGGTCGCGGGCGACATCGACCGCCTGATCGAGCAGGTGCTGGCCGCGGTGCAGCCGGGCGACCAGCTGCTGTGCATGAGCAACGGCGGCTTCGGCGGCATCCACCAGAAGCTGCTGGACGCGCTGGCGGCCAAGGCCGCCTGAAGATCAGCCCCGGCGCGCCTGGACCGCGTCGCTCAGCGTCTGCATGACCCGGACCGAGCTGTCCCAGTCGATGCAGGCGTCGGTGATGCTCTTGCCGTACTCGAGGCCGGACACCTGGTCCTTGCCGGGCGTGAACTTCTGCGCGCCGCCCAAGATGTGGCTCTCGACCATGACGCCGAAGACCTGATTCGAGCCGGCGCTGATCTGGGCCGCGATGTCCTCGGCGACGACGATCTGGCGCTCGTGCTGCTTGCTGCTGTTGCCATGGCTGCAGTCGACCATCAGCGTGGCCGGCAGGCCGGCGGCTTCGAGCTCCTGGCAAGCCGCTGCGACGCTGGCTGCGTCGTAGTTGGGCGTCTTGCCGCCGCGCAGGATCACATGACAGTCCGGGTTGCCCTTGGTGTGCACGATCGCGACCTGGCCATTCTTGTGCACCGACAGGAAATGGTGGCCGCGGCTGGCGGACTGGATCGCGTCGGTCGCGATCTTGATGTTGCCGTCGGTGCCGTTCTTGAAGCCGATCGGCGCCGAGATGCCCGAGGCCAGCTCGCGGTGGATCTGGCTCTCGGTGGTGCGCGCGCCGATCGCGCCCCAGCTGATCAGGTCGCCGATGTACTGCGGGCTGATGGTGTCGAGGAACTCGCTGGCCGCCGGCAGGCCGAGGCGGTTGATGTCGATCAGCAACTGGCGCGCGATGCGCAGGCCCTCGTCGATCTTGTAGCTCTCGTCCATGTAGGGGTCATTGATCAGGCCCTTCCAGCCGACGGTGGTGCGCGGCTTCTCGAAGTAGACCCGCATCACGATCTCGAGCGTGTCGGCGAACTGCTCGCGCAGCGGCTGCAGGCGGCGCGCGTAGTCCAGCGCCGCTTCCGGGTCATGGATCGAGCAGGGGCCGATCACGACCAGCAGCCGGTCATCCTTGCCCTGGATGATGTCGTGGATGCCGCGGCGCGTGTCGGCGATCAGCTTCTCGGTCTTGCTGCCGGCGATCGGGAAGAAGCGGATCAGGTGCTCGGGCGGAGGCAACACGGTGATGTCCTGGATCCGCTGGTCGTCGGTACGGCTGGTGCGGTCGGCCGGGTGGCTCTGCCAGACATCGGTGGCGGGCTGGTGGGGCTTGGTCATCGCGTAACTCCTGGAAAGTGGGGGGTGCGGGGTGTGACAGGTAAAAAAAAACCGCCGG
>ERZ1034361.1361-NODE-1361-length-13129-cov-7.650858_pt1 | contig 13129 bp, 14 predicted proteins | sample MGYA00520617_ERZ1034361 | MGnify/ENA primary metagenome ERZ1034361 (study PRJEB33736, sample SAMEA104284507) | Azolla filiculoides | biome: Urban; feature: Water surface; material: Ditch water | place: Netherlands | collected 2015-10-28 | depth 0-0.1 m ... | reverse complement strand
TTACACCAAACGTGGCTACAAGCCTGTTGGTGCAAGTTTTGTGAAGGAATAGATATGGTTGGGTCATTGATTGTTGCGGCTTACTACGGCCTTGCTGCCGGGGCCACATTGACCATTGGTCAAATGGCTGTTGCATTTGCCATCAACTTTGCTGTTTCATCTCTTGTGTCTCGTGCGTTCGCTCCTGACTCAAGTTCAAATCAAGCAATTGATAACGGCGTTCGCCAGCAAGTTCCTCCATCATCCACAAACAGCATCCCAATGATTTATGGTGATGTGTATTGCGGCGGTCGATTTGTTGATGCTGTCTTGAGTACGGATGCCAAGACTATGTATTACGTCATGGTGGTATCTCACATCAGCCCCAATGGTCAGTTTGGTTTTGATTTGACTGACATGTATTGGGGTGATCGCAAGATGACCTTTGATGGCACTGACCAGACAAAGGTTGTTAGCCTGACAGACAGTGCAGGTAATGTGGATACAAAAGTTGATGGCAATCTTTACATTGCTCTTTACACATCAAATCAGGCTGGTTCAATTACTTCAACAAACGGCGCATCCTTGCCATCTGTTTTTATGGGTGGCGGTGACATCCCTGTTGAAACTCGTTGGGCTGCTTCTGGTCGTCAAATGAATGGGCTGGCTTTTGCCATTGTGAAGCTGAATTACAACCGTGATGCTGAAACCACTTCAATGCAGACGGTGACATTTAAATCATATCAATATTTGAATGGCACTGGCGCAGCAAAGCCCGGTGATGTTTGGTATGACTACATGACAAACGAGTTGTATGGCGCGGCAATGGCAACTGACATTGTGAACGCAGCATCGGCTACTGCTCTCAATTCTTATTCTGACGGACTAATTCCATACACCGAAGATGGAGTTTCATATACGCAACCTCGTTATCGCATCAACGGCATTGTTGACACGGGCCAAAGCTGCCTGAACAATATCAATGCCATCATGACGGCATGTGATTCTTGGAACCAATACAACGCAGCATTGGGCCAGTGGAGCGTGGTCATCAACAAGGCAGAAACAACGGCTTATGCGTTTGATGACAGCAACATCATTGGAGAAATTCGCGTCAGTGCTTTTGACATTACGAGCAGTGTCAATCAGATTGAAGCCGAGTTCCCAAGCAAGCAGAACCGCGACCAATCTGACTTTGTGTATTACGAGACTCCTTCTGGCTTGTTGTACCCTAACGAGCCAGTCAACAAACAGTCAATTCAGATTTCGATGACCAATGATTCTGTGCAGGCACAGTATTTGGCCTCGCGCATTCTTGAGCAAGCTCGTGAAGATTTGATTGTCACTATCAGCACAGCTTATGTTGGCATTCAAGTAGATGCTGGCGATGTTGTCTCCATCACAAACTCATCCTATGGCTGGACGGCAAAGCTGTTCCGAGTGATGAAGGTGTCGGAAATCTCCTTGCCTGATGGCAACCTTGGCGCGACATTCGAGTTGAACGAATACAACGCTCAGGTCTATGATGACCGCGACATCACAAAGTACACGCCAGCGCCCAACACTGACCTTCCTGATCCATCATATTTTGGAACAATAACGCCTCCAACTGTTGCATCAAGCTCGCCATCGGCGGCAGTCCCGAGCTTCAATGTTCAGCCATACATGAGCACTGCGAGCTTTGCGTCTTATGCTGAAATTTGGTATTCAGCATTTGCAACGCCGACCGCATCGCAAATGTATCTTGGCGGCACAACATCATTGCCAAGCAACGGTGTTCCTTTTGTTGTTGGACAAACATTGCCAACAGTCAACTTGGCAATTCCTGCTGGCAATTGGTATTTGTTTTCTCGCCTTGTCAACGGCATTGCAACAAGTCAATTCTCTGCTGCATCTTCCGTTTTTGCTTGGAGGCCAACGACATTCCAATACGTTGAACGATGGATTGCAGTTGCTTATGCGGACAACGCCACAGGAACATCTGGATTTAGTCTGAATCCACGAGGCAAAACATATTACGGCCTGTTCAACAACACGACCGCCAACGGAAGCACAAACCCGGCTGACTACACTTGGTACGCAGGTAGTTTTACAACAGACAATTACTTGTTGTTTGCAAACCGTTCTAACCGAAAGTTTAGTTTTGCAATTGGAAATGCTGGCTTTGCAAATTTGGGTGGAGCATTTGTTCCTTCTGAAACTTCTATTTACGACTCATCTGTTTGGGGTGCATTGGAAGATGGTCAGAACTACATTGATTTGGACACAAGGACAGGCCAGTTAACCAAAGCCGGTACAACTGCTGTAAGTTCTGCTGATGGATTGTTGAGCGTGACCAACAACACCAGTGGCTCTATGGTTGTGTCATTGCAAAAGTTCTTGAATTTTGGTTCTGGCATTTACTCAAAATCGTTTGCAGCATCTACTTTGACAATTGATGTTTACGGACGAGTCGTTGGATTTACAGAACAAGATCAATTCTTTTATTCTGAAAGCGTATTTAGTGCGACAAGTGGTCAGACATCATTTTCTGTAACACACGTTGTTGGAAACATTCTTGTGTTTCGCAATGGCTTGTTGCTTGACACATCGGAATACACAGAGACAACAACGACTGTTGTAATGAATACTGCGTGTGCTGCTGGAGAAATTGTTGTTGTTATCAACATGAGAGCCGTGAGCACATCTCAATATTACGAAGTTCTTGGAACCACTATTGCTTCAAGCGGTTCAAACTCAATTGTGTATGTTGATCCAACAGATCAAATTGTGGAAGTTGGCGATCTATTGTGTTTTGCGGCAACACAGCCAGCATCTTTGGATACGCCTACAACTTTTCAAGTTCAATCTGTCAACACATCTACCAAGACAATCACTTTTACAACTACTATTTCTGGGGCAACAAGTAGCTTTGGAGTTTTTAGGAAACGTGCTGCTGGCGCTGCATATCGACCTTTTAGCAGATACACATTCGACCTTGTAAATTCTGATTCATACGACCCTCCAGACTTTACTGTTCGCAATGGATTTGAGTCGATCTATGTCAATGGCACTCAATTTAATGAGATTGACTATGATTTGTCTGGCAATGCAATTACAGCGTTTCCAGCCAACGTGACTGGAAGAATGACTGTCATCATGTATGCAGAAAACAACCTTGGCATTCCTGCTTCAAACGTTACAAACACTGTTGCTTATTCGTCAAATGGTGCATTGACATATACTTTTGCAAGCAATCCATTGGCAATGGAAATCTATGCAAATGGTACTTTGTTGACGAAGGGTTCTGGCTACGACTACACTGCCAGCAATTCAAATTACAATTTGACAACTGCGTTTACAAACAACTTCACGCTTCTTAATCAACAAACTTTTGCTCGTGACGGTGCGGCATAAGGAACAAACATGACTCAGGCTTTTAATCTTTCTCAGCTTGCCAACAACCTTGATTCGTCAGGCCGTCTTGATGCAACTGATGGCTTGGTAAACGCTGTTCCTGTTGCCAATGGTGGCACTGGAGCTTCTTCTGCTTCTGCTGCAAGAACAAATCTTGGAGTGTCAATTGGAACTGATGTTCCTTCTCCTACTGGCACTGGAGCTTCTGGAACTTGGGCAATTGACATTTCTGGAAATGCTTCAACAGTCACTACGATTACAACATCTCAAGTTCTTTCCGCAACAGCTAGTGCGTCTGCTGGAGGCGTAGGAACTTATGCAATGGGAAGGGTAAACCTTGGAGCTGGAACATATGCTTTTGGTTCTACTTTTTCTGGGTCAAGTATTTTTCCTGCTTCTCTTGTGTACGATTCTACTTTTGGCTCTTACACAATAAGCGCTTCCGGTTCTTCTCTTAGCGGAACTTGGAGATTTATGTCATATGCATTTTCTGGCGGCTCCGCTCAAGCTCTTGCTTTGTTTTTGCGTATTTCTTGAAAGTTAAAAAATGCAATCAATTATTGTGAGCATCAAAAATCCTAAATGGGCAAATGAATCCCATACAGCAATTGATTGTGAACTCATGCTGGAAGGTCTTGATGATGTTTTGCCATTTACCGCAAGTTCTGATGACTGCGAGCCTCATGGCAAAGAAATCTTTGGCCGAATTTTGGCTGGAGAGTTTGGCGAAATTTCCGATTTCGTAGCATAATTCATAGAACAAGACAGCATCCGTAGCCCTGCCAGTAGGCGGGGAGCGTCACCACCCGAGATTTGGGGAACCCATGTCAGTCTTCAACAAAAACACGCTGGCGCAGGTCAGCGGCTTCGATAATCCAATCCTTGCTGGTGAACTTGTGTTTGACCAGAATACGTTTTGGAACCTCACATTTACCAATTCCAACTCAGGTCTTCCACTTGACCTGACTGGCGCAACAATTGACGCACAGATTGTTCGCCGCAATGTCTCCAACATTCAAGACACACGCTACGGTCTGACGTTCGACATTGCTGACTACACGCCAACTCCAACGCCGATTTCTCTGACAATCAGCAACCGTGTTGATGCGGCTGGCTCTTGTACGCTGGTAATTGATTCTGACGCTTGGGGTTTGATGGCAACTGACGTTCAATTGGAAATCAATGCTCAAAATTGCGTTGGCTATTCTGGTCGCGTCAAAGTGTCTTTCCCTGCAACCGGATCGACACCAGCAGATGATTCAATCATCTTTTTGTTGTTCTTGGTTCGTTCTGACGGAGTGGTGGTTGTATGAGCAAAATTGAAGTTCAAGTTATTGACGGCAACAATGTCAATCTTCAAGTCACACCACAACCACGACTTGATGTAACGATTGACAAAGGTGTATCAGGGCCAACAGGCCCAATGGGTCCAACTGGTAATGGTCCTACGGGGCCACAAGGAGCCACTGGACCAACAGGTGCTCAAGGCTCTACTGGTCCTACTGGTGCGGCATCGACTATTGCTGGCCCTACTGGACCACAAGGGAATGCAGGTCCAACAGGCCCAACAGGCGCGGCATCGACTATTGCTGGCCCAACAGGATCGACTGGACCAACAGGATCAACTGGTCCAACAGGAGCTGATTCAACGATTGCTGGACCAACAGGCCCAACTGGTGCTCAAGGAATTCAGGGTGCTACCGGACCAACTGGTGCGGATTCGACTGTTGCTGGACCAACAGGCCCAACTGGTGCTCAAGGTCTTATTGGTCCTACTGGATCGCAAGGAAGTGTTGGCCCAACTGGATCACAAGGAATTGCTGGACCTACTGGCCCAACTGGCGCTGATTCAACAATTGCTGGCCCAACTGGCCCAACTGGTGCTCAAGGCATCCAAGGCATTGCTGGCCCAACAGGGCCAACTGGCCCAACAGGTGCAGATTCTATTGTTGCTGGTCCAACAGGCCCGACAGGTAATCAAGGTATTGCTGGACCTACTGGCCCAACAGGAGCCACTGGTGCAACTGGTGCTGGTGGAGCATTGGGATATTGGGGGTCTTTCTGGGATACCACGACACAAACTGCCGCATCAGCCAACACAGCCTATTCCGTCACGCTCAACAGCGCAGATGCCGCCAACAATGGCGTGAGCGTTGTCAGCGGAAGCCGGGTCACGTTTGCCAATGCTGGCGTGTACAGCCTGACGTTTTCCGTTCAATTCACCAACGCTGACACGCAGATTCACGATGCCAATTTGTGGCTTCGTAAAAACGATTCAGGAAGCACTGGTGACATTCCAGACACGGACAGCAAATTCAGTATTACATCCAGTCATGGCGGCGTTCACGGAAACGTGATTGGCACGGTCAACTTTGTAATGTCGTTTGCTGCCGGTGATTTTGTTGAGTTGATTTGGGCAACTACCAGTACACAAGTTGCTTTGGAGACAATCGCGGCTGGCACATCCCCCGTCAGTCCGCGCATTCCTTCGGTTGTCTTTACGGCAACGCAAGTGATGTACACCCAACTTGGGCCAACTGGTTCTACTGGCCCAACTGGACCTGCATCAACCGTTGCTGGCCCTACTGGACCTACTGGCGCTCTTGGCCCAACTGGACCTTCTGGTAGTAGTGGCGCATCATTTGAAGTCGGTGAAGTTATGCTGGCCTCTGATACACCGACTACTGGCACATGGCTTGAGACAGGCAAGTATTACAGCAAAGCCGCATACCCTGACCTTGCCACCAAGCTCGGAAACGTGGCTGACTTTGGTAGCTTTGCTACTGTTCCACAGGCTCAGTTGCCGCAGCCGTTCGCCACCACAGCTACCAATGCTTTTTCTTACATCTGTGCAACAGACGGCACTACATCGGTGGTTGTCGGTACGGGCGGTGCAATTCGCAAAACAACAGACGGCCTTAATTGGCAGGGCGTTCCCAGTACAACAACATCACAGCTCAACGAAGTACGCTACATCAATAGCAAATTTGTTGCCGTCGGAGCTTCTGGAACTATTGTTTATTCTGCAAATGGCACTGATTGGGTAAACACTTCAACAACCAACACCACATCTCAATTTACTTCGGTTGCTTATGGTGCTGGTGTATACGTTGTTGTTGGGGCATCTGGCGCTGTTTTTTCGAGTCCTGACCTTGTGACATGGACAAGCCGTTCAGCCGGATCAATCTCTTTTGCGCGTGTTGTTTTTGGGAATGGTGTTTTTGTCGCTGTCGGCAGTAGCGGCAATTGCTATTCATCGTCTGATGGCATTACTTGGACAATTCGTTCCGCTGGATCAAGTACATTTTATGACCTAATCTACGCCAACAGTTTGTTTGTTGCAGTTGGCGGGTCTGGAGCGTGTTATACATCTCCTGATGGAGCTACTTGGACAAGTCAATCAGCAGGGCCAAACTCATTTCTTGCTGCAATATATGCCAACGGTTTGTTTGTAATTGCAGGTGGTGGTGGGGCTATTTCAACATCCACTGATGGCTTAACTTGGACAATCCAAACTTCTGGAACATCGGCTGTGTCGGCTGTGTTTCAGTCTATAACATGGAACGGCTCAAATTATGTTGCTGTAACAGGCGGCGCTGCGGCAATGGGTGGTGTTTACGTAACATCTCCAGATGGAGCAACTTGGTCGCAATTTAGGGATGCAAGTTGCTCAAACTTTTCTTCTGTTTCTTTTGTGAATGGGAAAACGATTGCGTTCGGCTCTGCATCTTCCGTCATCCTTGCAGGAGCAACCCGTCAAGAAGTGTTGCAGTCAGGCACTTGGGCTTACACGGTAGCGGCGCAGTCTGTGGCAAACCCTAGAACCATTGCTTACAACGGCACTGACCTTTACGTTGCTGCTGGATCAAACGGGACAATTCTTACGTCACCTGACGGTCAAACATGGACTGGTCGCTTCACAGGACTGACCACGAACTTTGACAAGGTTGCGTACGCCAATGGAAATTGGATTGCCATGGGTGGTACGGGGAGCGGTGCAAACTTGCTGACATCGCCAGACGGAACAACGTGGACTGCAAGAACCGCTGGCACTGCAATTTACAACTACGCAGCCTACGGTGCTGGTGTGTATGTGGTTGTTGGTGCTTCTGGCGCGGTTTACTCTAGTCCTGACCTTGTAACATGGACAAGTCGTTCTGCTGGTGCAAACGCATTTAACGATGTAATTTTTGCTAATGGCGTGTTTGTGGCAGTTGGTGCGAGTAACTCTATTTACTCATCTGCTGACGGTGTTACTTGGACGCTGCGTACCGCAACTGGCACATTTCAACGGGTTGTTTACGAAAACAGCTTGTTTGTTGCTATCGGCAACTCGGGCGTTATTTACACTTCCCCCGATGGCACGACTTGGACATCGCGCACAAGCAATGTGAGCCAAACACTCCAAAGCATTGCATGGACGGGCGCGTTGTTCTGCGCTGTTGGGGGGTCTACGTCAGCCAACACAGGTGTTATCACGACATCTCCTGATGGGGTCACATGGACATCCAGAACGCCAACAGATAACACGCTCGGCTTCAACAGTGTGTCTTGGACTGGCACGCGATTTGTTGTAACTAGCTTCCACAATGCACTTTCATCTCCACAATACAGCACGTTCCTCGTTTCTTCCGATGGCATAACTTGGGCGAAAACGTCACCAGCACGCTCCGGTATTGTTGTCTTCAGCGCTTACCTTGGAAGCAAATTACTTGCAATTGGGCCAAACTGCATACAGTCTTCAACAGACGGCCTTAACTGGGTAAATGCAGATCAGGTTCAGTACGTTCCGGGCGCACTCACACGAACATACAAGCTGGGAGGCAATTACTATGCGTTGTCCACTTCGACGGGTATTTACCAATCCAGTGACGGCGTAACTTGGGCGGCGGCACGAACCGCGCCTTTGGTAACTTTTGTTGGCATGGCTTACAACGGCACATTCTGGCTTGCAGTCACAGGCTCTTCCACGGGTATGCCAGCTTCCGTCTACAAATCAACAGATGGCATTAACTGGGTCAAGTCTGCTGGCTTTGGTACGCTGACAAGCACCAGCACAACTGCGGCAGCCTTCATTGACATTGAATACGCCAACGGCAACTTCATCATTGGCTGTCCTGTAACAACTGCTCAGAACATCGTCTACACCATCTACACATCGTCTGATGGCGTGACTTGGACTGGACGGTTGACTCCGTTTGTTGCTGCCCCATCTGGCGCAATTGCGAGCGATGGAACAACAACAGTTATTGTCACATTTAATGGAACAATGAAAAGCACTGATGGCGGTGTTACTTGGTCTATATTTTTACCACTAATTGGAGCAGGTGGAGCGTCTTATACATCCGGTGTTTGGCAATTTGGCGGTAGTGCAACTTCAATTGATTTGACTACTACCTATCCTACTGGTGTGGGAGGTTCCGGATTTTTATATGCTAGCAATGGGTTGTTAATTAACGCGCTTCCATCCGAAACTATTTACAAAGTTGCAAATTCTTATAGTAGGAGTTCTATTTACAAAGCGCCCGGATACAACCAATCGACAGTCACAGCAACTGTTAAGCCGGGTATTTTGCGAGGTACAACTGCGCTTGTCGCTCAACTAAGATCGGAGTCATTTGTACCAAATTTGTTAAACGAATCCGCACTGTACTCCTACGACACAGCAACCACGTTCTTTGTGCCCCCGTCCAATGCTGGCGGTGGTCAGGCAGCTTACATCTACGCAGGAGCCTAAGCCATGATTACAGTTTACGAAATCAAAGCAAACGGCTTCATCGGCGCAAGCAAACAGATCGACCCTCGTGAGGGGGTTGGTTCTGGCTGGACGTACACGCCGCCTCCCGCTGAAGGCCCTCACAAGTGGGCAGGCAGTCAATGGGTTGCGTATGACGCAGAGCCGCCACAATCCATGCCGGGTCCTGACTACGGGGCTATGGCTACGGATGCGCGGTCTAAGCGTACGGAGTTGCTGGCTGCGTGTGATTGGACCCAAGTAGCAGACGCTCCTGTTGACAAGGATGCTTGGGCTGCTTATCGTCAAGCCTTGCGGGATATTACTTCGCAAGATGGATTTCCACTTTCAATCGACTGGCCTAACAAGCCTTAAGTGTGGCATAATTCAAAGCATGAATATAGACGCTTTGAAATCACTACTTCGGTACGATCCTAATACGGGATTGATCTATTGGATTGCTAAAGGGAAAGGCATGATTAAAAAGAAAGCTGCTGGCACATTGCTGCATAGTGGCTATCTTGGAATTTGCATTGGACCAAAACGATGGCAAGCGCATAGAATTGCTTGGGCATTACATCATGGCGCTTGGCCCAAAGATCAAATTGACCACATCAATGGGGTTAAGACTGACAATCGTGCTTGCAACCTAAGAGAAGCAACAAATTCTCAAAATGGGAAAAATCTTGGTCTGTCAAAAGCGAATACATCTGGCATAAAAGGTGTTTGTTTTGACAAACGGACAAATAAGTGGAGGTCAACTATTAGAGTTGATTTTAAGTGGAAATCTTTGGGAAGATTTGAATCAATAGAAGAAGCTGCAAAAGCCAGAAAAGAAGCAGAAGCAAAGTATTTTAAAGAATGGAATAGAACATGACAAGATTAAAAATTGCAGTAGCAGCCATTTCAAAAAATGAAGCTCAGTTTGTTGAGCGTTTTTGCGACTCGGCAAAGGATGCAGACTTGATTTCAATTGCCGATACGGGATCAGATGATGAGACTGTTAATTTGGCAAAAAAATGCGGGGCAGACGTACATGAGATTTGCATCTCACCTTGGCGGTTTGATTTGGCTAGGAATGCTGGATTGGCTTTGATTCCCAAACATATTGATGTTGTCATCAGCCTTGATTTGGATGAAGTGCTTGAACCGGGATGGCGTGAAGAAATAGAGCGAATCTGGGTAAAAGGCGAAACAACTCGGCTGCGCTACAAATTTGATTGGGGTTGTGGAATATCGTTTTATTACGAAAAGATTTTTGCAAAGCATGGATATAGGTTTTGGCATCCGGTCCATGAATATCCCCGTCCTGACGGTAGGATCACAGAAATATATGCCCATACGGACAAACTTCTTGTAAGCCATCATCCTGACCCAACAAAGTCTCGCGGTCAGTACATGCCGCTGCTTGAACTGGCGATCAAGGAAGACCCGTATTGCCCTCGCAATGCTTTCTATCATGCTCGTGAACTGACGTTCTACGCCCGTTGGAATGAGGCCATAGAGGCGCTAAACAAGTATCTGGCTATGCCAGAGGCCACTTGGCAAAATGAACGCTGCTATGCCATGCGATTGCTCGGGAAAGCACATGCTGAACTTGGCGATACCCATCAGGCGCTGAAATGGTTCAGACTTGCTGTGGCCGAAGCCCCCAATACCCGTGAGCCTTGGGTTGAATTGTCCATGCAGACATACCGACTGAGCATGTGGGCAGAGAGCTATGCTGCGGCAAAATCAGCATTACAAATCACTGACAAACAAGCTGTTTACACAATGGACCCTGAAGTCTGGGGTGAAAAGCCTTGGGATTTGGCATCCGTTGCCGCTTGGAACCTTGGATTGAAGGATGAGGCTGTGAATTTGTGCCAAGAGGCATTAAAATTTGCGCCACAAGATGCTCGTCTGCTGGCAAACTTGGAACAAATGACCTGTCAATCACTTTAACTGAGCGTGAACAATGGAACCTCAAACAGTCATCAATTTAGTTTTGGGCATTGTGTCATCTGCTATTGGGTGGTTTGCTCGTGAACTTTGGACAGCAGTTAAAGATTTGAAGTCTGATCTTGCAAAACTTCGTGAAGAATTGCCAAAGACTTATGTCACACGAGATGATTTCCGTGAAGACATGCGTGAATTGAAAGACATGCTTGGCAAGATATTTGACAAGCTCGATGCCAAACAGGACAAATAGGAGTTCATTATGAAAGACTACATCGTTTCTCGTGCAAAAGAGCCATCAACATGGCGCGGCATTATCTTATTGTTGACTGCGATTGGCGTTCCAATTGCTCCAGCAATGGCCGATGCAATTGTTTCTGTTGGCCTTGCACTGGCTGGCGCTATTGGTGTTTTTACTGCTGACAAATGAAACACAACTTTGAACGCGCATTGGCTCATGTCTTGAAATCAGAAGGTGGTTTTGTAAACCATCCAGATGACCCCGGTGGCATGACCAACTTGGGTTGCACAAAAGCAGTTTGGGAAGAATTTTGTGGTCATCCAGTCACTGAAAAGACAATGCGGTCATTGACCCCATCAGACGTTGCGCCACTCTACAAGCGCAAGTATTGGGACAAAGTGAAGGCTGATGAGTTGCCTGCTGGCGTTGATTATTGCGTTTTTGATACCGCAATCAACAGTGGCCCCGGACGAGCCATCAAGCTCTTGCAAGGCGTTGTTGGTGTTGACCAAGATGGCGACATTGGGCCAAAGACATTGGGAGCTGTAAAAGCGTTTGACCCCAAAGATTTGCTTCAGGATTACTCTAAGCGCCGTCTGTCATTCTTGATGGATTTGAAGAACTGGCCCACCTTTGGGAAAGGGTGGACCAATCGAGTCAACGAGGTTGAAGTAACCGCATTGACTATGGTGAAGTAATCAATACCGGCCAGAGAGCGTTTTATGCTCAAGGTCGCTAATGATTCGTTGAAGATACACTGCGAGGTCTAATGCTTCTTCTTGGGCATGTTTGAGCCATTGAATATGCGTTAAGTCTTCGCGGGTTGTATCAACGCCATACTTCTTTAAACCAACCTGAGCACGGTTTTGAAGCATGGTGCAAACAGCCATGACATTTGGATCAGTCATTCTTTGACAAACACACCATTGGGCAACAATGTGCCTTTGCGGTGCTTGATTTGGTTGTAGGCCGACTCCATGCAAGTCACCAAGTTAATGTCTTGCAAAGCGCAATAGTTAACTAGACATACCAGCACATCGCCAACACCGTCAACAATTCCATCATGGTCTTTTTTGATGGTGGCATCGGCAAGCTCTCCCATTTCGGACATGGCTTTAAGCAATTGAGTCTCAGGGGTCGAGTTGGGAATAATCTTCCGAGCCTCGGACCACTGGACAATTTTCATTTCAACATCTGCGTAGCTCATGCTTGCTCCAATGGCAGATTGTCTTGCTCTTGCTTCAAAGAGGTTTCAACTTTCTTGCCGCCAGAAATAAGATCAATCAATTGATCTTGTGTTGGAACGTCAACATTGATGATGCCGTGAGCAACGTGGTTGAGGGCTTGTGCGCGGGTATTGGCACGAACAAGGCGGGTTTCTTGGCCGTAGCCAACGATGTAAACGCGAGACATATCTTCTCCTGTGGTTAAAAAAAGGGTGGGCCTACTCGCTGCGTCTGGCAGGTGCATTTCCTTGCGGCGGTCTTGGCCTTGCCAGCATCCGCTTTCAGCCCGAAATCATTTGATGGTCAATCTGTCCTTGCGAACAATGTAGGCTCCAGCAACAGGCTCACCAGCAAGGATCGCAGCCTTAATCTTGGTTTTGCTTGGCTCTGGAGGTTTGGGGTCATTGCACAGTTCAGGCACAAAAAACGCACCATCTTCAATGACAACGGATTCATCACGCTCAACATACAGCTTGACGATGAAAGACCCGTCAGCAGCCTTGATTTCGTGGATTCCTGCCGTTTTCATGTTTTCGGCAAGGTATTCCCTCAATTTCTCTGCTTTGCGCTCATAGGCCGTTTGCAATGCTTTGATGCGTTTGATGGCATTCTTGG
>ERZ1034361.1359-NODE-1359-length-13139-cov-3.016077_pt1 | contig 13139 bp, 8 predicted proteins | sample MGYA00520617_ERZ1034361 | MGnify/ENA primary metagenome ERZ1034361 (study PRJEB33736, sample SAMEA104284507) | Azolla filiculoides | biome: Urban; feature: Water surface; material: Ditch water | place: Netherlands | collected 2015-10-28 | depth 0-0.1 m ... | reverse complement strand
GCCATTTGCATTCGCTGCAGGCGTATACACCAAGTTGCCTAAGCTCGCCACGGGAATACTTTGACCTGCCGTCACCGCAACCCCACTGAGTTTCAACGTGCCTGCCGCTGGCAGTGTTGAAATAATCACCGCACTGAGCGTATTACCATCCACATCACTGAAACCAAAATCCGCCGCCGCAAAAGTTTTGCTGCCGTCTTCCAACACGGTGAAGGTGGCGTTGGCCGATGTGGGCGCATCGTTGACGGCGTTTACTGTGATCGTCACGGTGCTCACGTTGGAATCCACCGTGCCGTCGTTCGCCTTCAGCGTGAAGGTGGCGGCGTTGTCGCCGCTCAGCATGACCGACGCCACGCCCAGGGCATGAAGTTCTGCGATGGCCTGGCGTGAGCTTTCCTTGATGCGGTCGGCGACCGCGAAGATCGCCAGCACCTGGTCGCCGCAAGCCAGCAGCGTGACCGTGCGGCCCTGCGCTTCATGCTCGGCCAATCGCGCCTCGATCTGCGCGCTGCAAAGGCCACGCTCCTCGATCAGGCGGTGGTTCCCGAGCAGCAAGCGCAGTCCGTTGGCCCGGGCTTCAATGCCGCGGCCCGGCAAGGCGGTGAACCCTTCCAGCCGTCCATTGCCTTGGAGGCCCAGCCCTCGGGCAATGGCCTGGGAGACCGGGTGGTCCGAGTGTCCGGCCAGGTCGCAAGCCCAGTGCAGCACCTGAGCTGGCTCCTGGGCACTGGGCAGGATTTCGGTCGCCACCAGTTCGGGCTGGCCCTGGGTGAGGGTGCCGGTCTTGTCGAGCGCGATCGCCTGGATCTTGCGCGCGCCTTCCAGATGGACGCCACCCTTGATCAGGATGCCGCGCCGGGCGGCGGCGGCCAGGCCGCTGACCACCGTGACGGGGGTGGAGATCACCAAGGCGCAAGGGCAGGCGATGACCAGCAGCACCAGCGCCTTGTAGATCGCCTGCATCCAGCTCCAGTCCAGCAGCCAAGGGGTCAGCAGGGACACGGCCAGCGCCAGCGCGAAAACGGCCGGGGTGTAGAAGGACGCGAACCGGTCCACGAACTGCTGGGTCGGTGCCCTGGACCCCTGGGCCTGCTCGACCGCGTGGATGATCCGGGCCAGCAAGGTGCCACCGGCCGCCGAGCCGACCCGGATTTCGATCAGGCCCGTGGTGTTGATGGTCCCCGCAAACACCGGGTCTCCCACGACCTTGTCGACGGGGATGCTCTCGCCGGTCACCGGAGACTGGTTGACCGACGTGCTGCCCGTGGCGATCACGCCATCGAGCGGCACGCGCGCGCCCGGCTTGACGCGAACCAGGGCCCCGATGGCCACGCTCTTGACCAGTCGCTCGGCCCAAGTCCCGTCGGCTTGCCTGACCTCTGCCTGCTCCGGGGTCATGTCCAACAGCCCCTTGATGGCGTTGCGAGCACGGTCGACCGACCTGGCCTCGATCAGCTCGGCAATCGCATACAGCGCCATCACCATGGCGGCTTCCGGCCACTGGCCGATCAGGAAGGCACCGGTGACGGCCACCGTCATCAAGGCGTTGATGTTCAGGCGCCAGTGGCGCAGCGCGGCCCAGCCCTTGACGTAGGTGGAAAAGCCGGCCAGCGCAATCGCTGCGGCAGACAGCGCCATGCCAACCCCGGAAAAGGGCAGGGTAGGCGGCGCGAAGAAGGCCAGGGATTCCGCGCCCAAGGCCAGGAGCAAGGCCAGGGCGTAGCGGGGCAGGTCTGCGGGCAGCGCCAACCCGCCGCCGTGGCTGTGCCGATGATGGTCGTGATCGTGATCATGGCCTCTGTGCTCATGCGAGTCATCGTGGCCGGTACTCGCGGAGATGGGAATCGGCTTGAACCCGGCCTTGCGGATCGCTTCCAGTGCCTGCGCAATGGATTCGGTCGGCGCGTCGATCGCCAGGGTCCGCGCGCCGAGTTGAAAACTCAGGCTGCGCAGTCCCGGCAGCTTGGCCAGGGCGTGGCGAATCTCGCCTTCCTCCGCCGCGCAGTCCATGCTCGGTATCCGGAAAACGGGTATCCCTGCGGGTTCGGGCCTGGCGGCAGCGCTGGCGATCGGTTCGGCGCCACAGCCGTGCTTGCAGCCACAGGCGTGGCGGTTGTCGGGTTCTTCTGCAGGAGGGTGGCTCATGACGGTGTCCGGCGCTACGGCATTCGAGTGATTACCGTATTAGAAACCCTGCAGCCGCTACATGGCTCAGCGGTAGACCGGCACCGGGATCTTCGAGTGCGCCAGCAGCTTCTGGGGGCATCGGCGGCTCCGCATGGCAGAAGATCAGTGACCGCCGGCAGCGGCCGGGTCCACCTGGCGCGTGGGCTTGGGCGCCAGCCAGATCACGCTGGCTGCGACCAGGAAGGCGATGCCGACCAGCCAGAAGATCTGGTTGGTCGCCAGCATCACGCTCTGGCCGGTGATCAGGCCGTCGAGGTTCTGCAGCACGGCGTCCGGGCTCAGTCCGCTGCTCTCGAGGAAGGTCTGCACGCCGTGGTCGGCATCGGCGACGCCGACCAGTTCGGCATGCTGGCGCGTGATGTCGTCGTCCCAGACCGTGGTCACGAGCGAGGTCGCGAAGGCGCCCGACAGGGTGCGCAGGAAGTTCATCAGACCCGCCGCGTTGGCCATCTCGCTCTCGTCGACGCTGCCCATCGCCAGCCCGGTCAGCGGGATGAAGAAGAAGGGCAGGCCCAGGCCCATCACCATCAGCGGCACCGAAATGCTCCAGTAGTCCATGTCGGTCGTGGCTCCGGTGCGCCACAGCGTCACCAGCCCCATCAGCACCACGCCGCCAAAGACCAGCCGGCGCGGATCGACCTTGGCCGACAGGCCGGCGGCCAGCGGAGCCACCAGCACGGCGAACACCCCGGTCCAGGCCGTCGCCTTGCCGGCCAGCGACGAGGTGTAGCCCATGAAGCTCTGCAGCCAGAGCGGGGTCAGCACGTTGATCGCGAAGAAGGCCGCGAACGCCAGGCTGATGGTCAGCACGCTGACCGAGAAGCCCCGGTGCCGGAACACGCGCAGATCGACGATCGGGTGCGGGTCGTGCAGCTCCCAGATCAGGAAGGCGATCAAGCCGATCAGCGCGACCACGGCCAGACCGACGATCTGGCTCGAGGCAAACCAGTCGAGGTTCTTGCCTTCGTCCAGCATCAGCTGCAGCGCGCCGACCCAGACCACCAGCAGCAGCAGTCCGATCCGGTCGATCGGGTTGCGGATCAGCGGCGCTTCGTAGCGCTTGAGCAGGCGCCAGCCGATGAAGGCGCAGCCGAGCGCGATCGGCAGGTTGATGTAGAAGATCCAGGGCCAGCTGTATTCGTCGCACAGATAGCCGCCCAGGATCGGGCCCAGCACCGGCGCCACCAGCGTGGTCATGGACCAGAGCCCGATCGCCGCCGGCGCCTTCTCGGCCGGGAAGATCCGCAGCAGCAGGGTCTGCGACAGCGGCATCAGCGGGCCACCGGCCAGACCCTGGCAGATGCGTGCGAACACCAGCATGCCGAGCGAGGTGGACAGGCCGCACAGCGCCGAGAACAGGCCGAACAGGCCCATCGCCGTGACGAAGACCCGCACCGCGCCGAAGCGTGCCGCCAGCCAGCCGGTCAGCGGCACCGTGATCGCCTCGGCGACCGCGTAGGAGGTGATGACCCAGGTGCCCTGGCTGGTGCTCGCGCCCAGGCTGCCGGCGATGTTGGGCACCGACACGTTGGCGATCGTCATGTCGAGCACGGCGATGAAGTTGGCCGAGGCCAGGATCAGGGCCGCGAACCAGAGCATGCCCCCGCTCAGGGGGGCATCGCGGTCGTGCGGAAGGGGGGCGCTGCTCATGCCATCACCCTTACTGGGCGCCGCTGCGCGTGTCGATCTTGACCATCATCGACAGTCCGACCTTGAGCGGATGGGCGGCGAGTTCCTCGGCATCGAGGCGGATGCGCAGCGGCAGGCGCTGCACGACCTTGATCCAGTTGCCGGTGGCGTTCTGGGCCGGAATGGCGGCGAAGGCCGAACCCGAGCCGCCGGCCAGGCCTTCGACCACACCGTGGTAGCTGACCGAGCTGCCGTAGAGATCGGCCGCGCGAGGGCGATCTGGGCCTGGGCACGCTTGGCGCGCGCCCGCAAGATCTCGGGGCTGCGGGCGCCGCTGGCCTGGTCGATCAGGGCGGCATTCGCGTCCCTGGCGCCTTGCGCCGCGACGCGGTTGGCGCTGGCCTGGACAATCGCGGCCTTGGCCGACGCCAGGTTGGCCTGGGCGGCCGCATGGGCGTTCTGGGCCTTCGTCAGTTCGTCACCCGAGACCGAACCCGACGCCAGCAGCGCCTGGCGCCGCTTGAGGTCGATCTGGGCCCGCTCGAAGTCGGCCTCGGCGGCGCCGAGCTGCGCCTCGGCGCGCTTTTCCTCGGCGATGCGGGCGCTGACCTGGGCTGCCAGTCCGCCGTCGTTGGCGACATAGGCGCGCACGCGACGCACGGCCCGTCCGAGCTCGGCCTCGGCCTGGGCCAGATTCAGCTGGGCATCGGTCGGGTCGATCGTGACCAGCACATCGCCCTGCTTGACCGCCTGCGTGTCCTTGACCTTGACCTCGGCGATGGTGCCGCCGATCGCCGGAGTCACCTGGGCCACTTCGACCGCCGCATAGGCGTTGTCGGTCGAGACGAAATGCGACGCGTACAGCGTCCAGTAGGCGGTGGCGGCCACGGCCACCACGACAATGCCGCCCCCGAGCGCCAGCAGGCGCTGGTTGCGGCGTTGCTTGAGGGTCAGGTCGGTGCTGTTGTCTTGCGTCATGTCGATTTTCCTTCTGCGGTGCAGCTGTGGTACGGGTGCGCTATCAGCGTTGGGCGACCTGATAACCGCCACCCAGGGCGCGCTTCAGGGCAATGTCGAGCGTGAATGAACGGGCGTGCAGCTCGGTCAGCGCGTCCAGGCTGCCGAGCAGCAGGTCCTCGGCCGACAGCACGTCCAGGTAGTTGGCCAGCCCGCCTTCGTAGCGCTGGCGCGCGATGCGGTAGGCCTCGGTGGCGGCGGCCACCGTCTCGCGGCTCTTGGCCAGCTGCGCCGCGAGTGCCTGCTGGCTCAGCGCGCTGTCGGCCACCTCCTGCAGCGCGCGCGCCAGCGTGCCGTGGTAGCGCGCCACGGCTTCCTCGTAGCGGGCTTCGCTGGCACGCAGCTCGCCGCGCAGACGCCCGCCATTGAGCAGTGGCAGCGAGATCGCCGGCCCGACGCTGCCGATGGCCGATCCGTTCTTGCCGAGCAGATCCAGCCCCAGCGACTGCACGCCGACAAAGGCCGACAGGTTGACGTTGGGGTAGAACTCGGCGCTCTTCTGGTCGATGCGGCTGGCTTGCGCCTGGGCCTGGAGCCGGGCCGCGATCACATCGGGCCGCCGGCCCAGCAGGTCGAGCGCGAGCTGCGCCGGCAGGCCGAAGGACTGATCGAGCTGGATGCGGGGCCGCTCGATCGACAGGCCGCGGTCGGGTCCGGCCCCGATCAGTGCCGCAATCCGGTGACGCTGCAGGCCGATCTGTTCGTCGATCTGCAGCAGCGCGCCCTCGGCGGCCGTGCGCCTGGCATCGGCCTGGCGCACGCTGGCGCGGTTTTCCATCCCGTTGTCGAAGCGCTCGGCCAGCAGGGTCGCGGTCTTGCGGCGCACCTCGATCGACTGCAGCGCCGTGTCGCGGCTGGCGAACAGCCGGCTCAGCTCGGCGTAGGCACTGGCGATGCCCGACGACAGCAGCAGGCGCGCCTGCGCCCATTCGGCCTGGCTGGCTTCGCGCTCGGAGGTCGCGGCGGCCAGGGCCGATCGGTTGCGACCCCAGAAGTCGAGCTCCCAGCTGAAGTCCAGCGTCGCGCGGCCGTAGTCGTTCCAGCCATCGGTCTTGGACGAGCGCGGAAACAGGTAGTTGTAGCTCAGCTTTTCCTCGGTGATCGAGGCGTTGGCGCTCAGCTGGGGGCGCAGTGCGGAAGCCGCGCTCTGGGTCGCGGCATCGGCCAGCCGCAAGCGCGCCGCCGCCGCCGCCATGTCGGGCGAGCCGCGCCAGGCTTGCTCGATCAGCGCGTCGAGCTGGGCATCGCCATAGCCCGCCCACCAGCGCTCGACCGGCCAGTCGGCCCGGGGCGCGCTCAGTGCCTGGGTGCTCTGGAGATCGGCCGGGCTTGCCAGGGCGGTGCGCTCGGCCGGAGCGGGCAGCTGAGCGCATGCCGCCAAGGCCATGACGCTGCCCAAGGTCAGCAGTGAGCGAAAGCGCCGCGATGGCATGGGTGGGGTTGCAGCAGGCGAGAACGGCATCACGGCTCCATTAAATAACTGTACTGTTTAGTTTATCATTGACCTCGAGTTGCCACAAGATAAAATGTACGGTATGGTTTAAAAAAGGATGGCGCCGTGAGAAAAAAAACTGAAAGCAAGAGGCAGGCAATCCTCGATGTGGCGGCTGACTTGTTCCGGGAAACGGGCTTCGAGCGCGCCTCGATGTCCGAGCTCTGTCTGCGCGTGGGCGGCTCCAAGGCCACGCTCTACAACTACTTCTCGTCCAAGGAAGAGGTGTTCGCCGAGGTGCTGATGCAGGCGACCGAGGCGCAATTCCAGGCCACCCATGAGGTGCTCGACCCGACGCTGGATGACATCACCCAGGCGCTCGAGAGCTTTGGCCGCGGCTTGCTGACCTTGCTCTATTCGCCCCAGGTGCAGGCGGCGCGCCGGCTGGTGGTGTCCGAGATCGTGCGCTCCGACCTCGGCCGCACCTGCTACGCGCGTGGCCATGCCCGCAGCGCCGCCGAGGTGGCCGAGTTCCTGCAGCAGGCGATGGACCAGGGCAAGCTGCGCCAGGCCGATCCGAAGATCGCCAGCCTGCACCTCAAGGGCTTGCTGGAAGCGGAATGGATCGACCGCTTCATGTTCCAGATGCTCGATGCGGTCGATCCGGAGCAAGTCGCCGCCTCTGTCAAGCGGGCTGTCGCCGTCTTCATGGCTGCCTACGGACCGCAGGACGCCGGCGCCTGAGATTCTTCCGGCCTGGGGCCGGATTCAGGCGTATGCGGGCAGGGGACGGTAGAAAGTGATGGATATAGTTGCAATTGCCAATATTGACAAGACAAAGGGTTTACCCTAATATCGCGTCCATTGTTTGGACTAAAAAGATGTTTTCCATGATCTCTGCTCTCACGATGCCTCTGGCCCGCGTCATGACCGATCCGGTCCGCGGCGCCATGACGCTGCCGTTCGAGGCCGCCCGTCAGCAGTATTCCCTGGCCGTCAAGGTGGGCCTGCAGCCCAACTCCATGCTGGCCTACCGCAATCACTTCAAGTCGCTCGACCAGCTCGAGAAAGCCACGCTGGGCGCCTTCGCCCGCCAGGTCTGAGTCCATCCCCGCACCGGCTGCCTGGCCGGTGCCGGGCCGCAAAAAGAAAGAAGCCCGGGTCTCGCGACTCGGGCTTCTTTCATGGGGTCAGCGCCTTGGGCGCTGGCATCAGTTCAGCGTGTCGATGAAGCTGCGCAGCTTGTCCGAGCGGCTCGGGTGCTTGAGCTTGCGCACCGCCTTCGATTCGATCTGACGGATGCGCTCGCGCGTGACGTCGAACTGCTTGCCGACTTCCTCCAGCGTGTGGTCGGTCGACATCTCGATGCCGAAGCGCATGCGCAGCACCTTGGCCTCGCGCGGCGTCAGCGTGTCGAGGATCTCCTTGACCACGTCGCGCAGACCGGCCTGCATCGCGGCGTCCATCGGCGCGGTGTTGGCGCCGTCTTCGATGAAGTCGCCCAGGTGGCTGTCGTCGTCGTCGCCGATCGGCGTTTCCATCGAGATCGGTTCCTTGGCGATCTTCATGATCTTGCGGATCTTGTCCTCGGGCATCTCCATCTTCTCGGCCAGGATCGAGGCATCGGGCTCGAAGCCATGCTCCTGCAGGTGCTGGCGGCTGATGCGGTTCATCTTGTTGATGGTCTCGATCATGTGGACCGGGATCCGGATCGTGCGCGCCTGGTCGGCGATCGAGCGCGTGATGGCCTGGCGGATCCACCAGGTCGCATAGGTCGAGAACTTGTAGCCGCGGCGGTATTCGAACTTGTCGACCGCCTTCATCAGGCCGATGTTGCCTTCCTGGATCAGGTCGAGGAACTGCAGGCCGCGGTTGGTGTACTTCTTGGCGATCGAGATCACCAGGCGCAGGTTGGCCTCGATCATCTCCTTCTTGGCGTAGCGCGACATCGCCTCGCCTTCGTTCATGCGCTTGTGGATCGCCTTCAGCTGGTCGAGCGGCACCACGACCTCGCTCTGCAGGTCGATCAGCTGCTGCTGCAGCAGCTGGATCGGCGGGATATGGCGCGCCATCGTCACGCTCCACGGCTTGTTGGCCGCGGCCTGCTTCTCGACCCACTGGCGGTTGATCAGGTTGGGCGGGAATTCCTTGACGAAGGTCTCCTGCGGCATGCGGCACTTGTCGACGATGATCTTGCGCAGCTCGCGTTCCTTCTTGCGCACGCCCTCGACCTGCTGGCGCACGGTCTCGCACAGCTTCTCGATCGCCTTGGCGGTGAAGCGGATCGACATCAGGCGCTCGGTCAGCGCGGCCTGCGCCTTCTTGTAGGCCGGGGTGCCGTAGCCTTCGCTGCTGTAGATCTGCTGCAGCTGCTCGGACAGCGCGCGCATGTCGTCGAAGCGGCTCAGTGCTTCGCGCTTGAGTTCCTCGAGCTTGCGCGTCAGCGCCTTGGAGCCACCCTTGCCGTCGTCATCGTCGGCTTCGTCGTAGCTGTCGAAGTCTTCCTCGGCCACGTAGTCGTCGGCCTCGTTGGCGTTGGTGAAGCCGTCGACCACGGTCGAGATCACGACCGCGCCCGAGCGGATGTCCTCGCCCATGGCCAGGATTTCCTTGATCGTGGCCGGCGACTGCGAGATCGCCGCCACCATGTCGTGCAGGCCGCCCTCGATGCGCTTGGCGATCTCGATCTCGCCCTCGCGCGTCAGCAGCTCGACCGTGCCCATCTCGCGCATGTACATGCGCACCGGGTCGGTGGTGCGGCCGAATTCGCTGTCGACGGTGGACAGCGCGGCTTCAGCCTCTTCCTCAGCTTCTTCTTCCGTTGCAGCCGTCGGGCCGTTCTGATTCAGCAGCAGGGTTTCGGCATCAGGGGTGTGTTCGTAGACGGCCACGCCCATGTCGTTGAGCATGGAAATCACCACTTCCATGGTCTCGGCATCGACCAGCTTGTCGGGCAGGTGGTCGGAAATTTCGCCGTGGGTCAGGTAACCGCGTGTCTTGCCCAGCTTGATCAGGGCTTTCAGGCGCAGACGGCGCTTGGCCAGGTCTTCTTCGGACAGGACGGTCTCGTCGAGGCCGAACTCCTTCATCAGCGCGCGTTCCTTGGCCTTGCTGACCTTCATGCGCAGCGGCTTGACCTTCTCGACCGGCGCGTCGGCGACCGCTTCCTCGGCCACCGGATCCTCGGCCAGCAATTCGTCGATGTCGCTCAGGTCGGCATCATCGAAGCCGACGTCACCGACCGCCTTGACCTCGGCCTTGGGCTTGCGGCCGCGCTTGGCCGCTGCCGGCTTGGCTGCCACCGGCTGGTCGCTGCCGCCTTCGGCCGGAGCCGCTTTCTTGCGGGCGGCACGCTTCTTGGGGGCAGCTGCCGCGAGCAGTTCGTCGGCGGCTTGGATCAGGGAGGCTTTGGTGGATTTGGTGCTCACGTACGGCGCTTTCTGCCGGGGCGCAGGCGCCGCGGCGGTTGGAACGGTGGACTCAATGGGTTAGCGCGATCCGATCTGGCAAGGCCAGACGGTCCGACCCCCCGCGGGAGGTCGGCAGGCAAGCTGGATGGGCGAACATTTGGTGTGCAGTCCTTGCGGGTTTAGCGTGGCGGGCTATTGGCCGGGGATTGCTTCCCTGTCGCCCGTTCTGGGGCTTTGGCCGGTCCGGAGGTGCTGCTGTCGCGCTTGCGTGACAAGTCCTTGGATTATACCCGCAGGCGCTAGTTCCCGGCTTCGAGCATTTTTCTGAGCGCCTGCAGTTCGCGGTAGCGCTCGAGCGCCTGCGGGTCCTGGCCGACCCGGGCGATCAGCTCGGTTTCGCGCTGCTTGAGCTCGTCGATATGCAGCCGGCGCATCAACTCGTGCAGCTCGCGCCTGAGGTCGGCCGGCGAGGGCAGGGCGACCCCGCTGCTGCCGGGCAATTCCTCGTCCTCGGGCCGCTGCAGCGCCAGGCCGCCGGCATTGAGTTCGAGCGCGAGCGCCTCGAACGGCTGGTCGCGCAGGGCCTCGCGCAGCGCGGCCCAGGGCTGCGGGCCATGCTCGTGCCACTGGGTCTCGAGCCAGGCGAACAGCGGGCCGTGCGGTGCCGGCTCATGCGCCAGCAACTGGTGGTCGTCAGCGCTGAGCCAGTCCCAGGCCTCGGGCGTGGCCAGCACCAGGCGCGCCACGCGGTCGGTGCGCCCGAGCAGTCCGCGCGCGCCGCTGCGCCTGGCGGGCGCACGCCGGCCGTCGCTGGCCGGACCGCGGCGTTCGGAGCGGATGCGCTGGGTGGTTTCGGTGCCGTGCTCGTAGTCGCCCGGGGACTCGTGGCGCTGGCTGTGGCGCTGTGGCTGTGCCTCGGGGTTGGCGCCGGTGTCCGCCCTGGCCTTGCGTCCGGGCAGGCCACGGCTGCGGTCCCGCTGCTCGGCCACCGACCAGATCCGGTCGAGTTCGCGCGCGTCGAGTCCGACCGCATCGGCGAATTCACCCAGCAGCTGGCGCTTGAGCGCGCCGTCGGGCATCGAATGCCAGAGCGGCTGCGCCTGCGCCGCCATGCGCGCACGGCCCTCTGCGGTCTCGAGGTCGCAGTCGCTGGCCGCGGCTTCCTGCAGGAAGCGGCTCAGCGGCATCGCCTGCTTGATGCTCTGGGCGAAGGCGTCCGGGCCATGGGCGCGGATGAAGCTGTCGGGATCATGCTCGGGCGGCAGGAACAGGAACTTGATCGAGCGCGTGTCGCTGGCCCAGGGCAGGGCGGCCTCGAGCGCCTTGCGCGCGGCGCGCCGGCCGGCGTTGTCGCCGTCGAAGCTGAACACCACCGCATCGGTGAAACGGAACAGCAGCCGCAGGTGGTCGGCGGTGCAGGCCGTGCCGAGGGTCGCGACCGCCTGCGCGAAACCGAGCTGGGCCAGCGCGACCACGTCCATATAGCCCTCGGTCACCAGGCAATAGCCGGCCTGGCGGATCGCGCTGCGGGCCTCGAACAGGCCGTAGAGCTCTTGTCCCTTGTTGAAGACCGGGGTCTCGGGCGAGTTGAGGTACTTGGGCTCGCCCTGGTCCAGCACCCGGCCGCCAAAGCCGATGCATTCGCCCTTGACGTTGCGGATCGGGAACATGATGCGGTCGCGAAAGCGGTCGTAGCGCCTGGCCGGCCGCGCTTCCTCGCCCGCGCCGGCTGGCGTCTCTTCGGCGGCGATCACGAGTCCGGCCTCGACCAGCTGCGCGCTCTGGTAGTCGGGCAGCACGGTCGACAGGAAGCGCCAGCCCTCGGGCGCATAGCCCAGCCCGAAGGTCTTGGCGATCCGGCCCGACAGGCCGCGGCCCTTGAGGTAGTCCTGCGCGCGCTTGGCCTGGCGCAGCTGCTGGTAGTAGCTGGCGGCCACCTTGTCGAGCAGCTCGTTGAGCGTGGCCTGTTGCTGGCGCTGCTCGGCGGCGCGGGCGCGCTCCTGCGGGCTCAGGTCCTCCTGCGGCACTTGCAGGCCGGTTTGCTGCGCGAGGTCCTTGACCGCCTCGACGAAGCCGATGCCGGTGTGCTCCATCAGGAAGCCGACGGCGTTGCCATGCTTGCCGCAGCCGAAGCAGTGGAAGAACTGCTTGGTCGGGCTGACACTGAAGGAGGGCGATTTCTCGCCGTGGAAGGGGCACAGCCCCATGAAGTTGGCGCCGCCCTTCTTGAGCTGCACATAGCGACCGACGACTTCGACGATGTCGACGCGCGAAAGGAGTTCCTGGATGAAAGACTGAGGTATGGCCACGGCGCTATTTTCGCCGATGCCGGGTCGCGCTGCCGGCAGACAGAAAATGGCATTCATCCTAAAATTGATTCAATCATCAACTTAATACCTTGAAAGTACTCAATTCCGGATGTCGATCGAACCATTTTTCTCCCCAGTCGGACTGTCAAGGCGCGCCTGCCTGGGGGCTGGACTGGGCTGGCTCGGTATCCTGGCGGGCTGCTCGACCCTGACCGACCCAGCAGGGCCGGCTGCTGCGTCTCAGTCGAACGCACCCACTGACATTGCGCCCGAGGTTCAGCGCAGCCGGCCGCCCCGCATCGGGCTGGCGCTGGGCGGCGGCGCGGCACGCGGTTTTGCCCATGTCGGCGTGATCCAGGTGCTCGAGCAGCAGGGCCTGCTGCCCGATCTGGTCGTGGGCACCTCGGCTGGCAGTCTGGTGGCCGCGCTCTACGCCAGCGGGCGCAATGGTGCCGAGCTCGAGCAGGCGGCACTGCGCATGGAGGAGGCCGCGATCACGGACTGGACCCTGCCGTTGTTCAACCGCGGCCTGCTGCGCGGCGATGCGCTGGCGCGCTATGTCAACGCACAGGTGCAGGGCAAGACCATCCAGGACATGAAGCGACCGCTCGGCATCGTCGCGACTGATCTGGCCAATGGTCAGAGCATGCTGTTCCAGCGCGGCGATACCGGCACGGCCGTTCGTGCCTCCAGTGCGGTCCCGGGCGTGTTCTCGCCGGTGGCGATTGGTGGGCGCGAATATGTCGACGGCGGCCTGGTGGCCCCGGTGCCGGTGCAGCAGGCGCGCCAGATGGGCGCCGAGTTCGTGATCGCGGTCAACATCTCGAGCCCGCCCGAGGGCAACGCCACCAGCGACACCTTCAAGGTGCTGATGCAGACCTTCGACATCATGGGACAGACCATCAACCGCTACGCGCTCTCGGAGGCTGATCTCGTGATCAAGCCCGAGTTGCGCGGGATCGGCAGCGCGGACTTTTCGGCGCGCCAGCGCTCGATCGTGGCCGGTCGAGTTGCCATGCAGGCGGCCTTGCCGCGCCTGCGCGAACGGCTGCATGCCCGACGCGTGCCGCTGGCCCCGGTTGGCGGCTGAGGCCGGATGCCTATCCGGTAAAAAAAAGCCTCGCGATCACCGCGAGGCTTCTGAAGGGCCCCTGA
>ERZ1034361.1358-NODE-1358-length-13146-cov-3.260617_pt1 | contig 13146 bp, 12 predicted proteins | sample MGYA00520617_ERZ1034361 | MGnify/ENA primary metagenome ERZ1034361 (study PRJEB33736, sample SAMEA104284507) | Azolla filiculoides | biome: Urban; feature: Water surface; material: Ditch water | place: Netherlands | collected 2015-10-28 | depth 0-0.1 m ... | reverse complement strand
ATTGCTATGGAGTTGATAGTAAGGTCGCGGCGGGCCAGGTCCTCTTCGAGCGTGACTTCAGTCGAAGTGTGGATCGCAAAGCCCTTGTAGCCGCGCGCGGTCTTGCGCTCGGTGCGCGCCAGCGCGTATTCCTCGCGGGTCTGGGGGTGCAGGAAGACGGGGAAGTCCTTGCCCACGGGCAGGTAACCCAGGGCGGTCATCTGCTCGGGCGTGGCACCCACCACGACCCAGTCGCGGTCTTTCACTGGCAAGCCCAGCAAGGCATCCCGCACCGACCCACCGACCCGATAAATTTGCATGCTGCGAGTGTATCGGCGGGCTGTGGGGCCAGTTGTACCCTGTGCCACTTAATGAGGCAGTGCAAGCAAGTGACTGATCTGAAAGGAATTTTCAGTGTTGCCGGGGCGATGTCAACAAACTTGTCCACAAAAAAGTGGGACGGTTTGGACTTGTCCACCGGGGCGCACGCCCGCCATGCGCGTCCCCCGGCGGGGATTCAGGTCCGCTGCAGCCGGTAGGGTTCCTCGAAATCCAGGAAGTCCTGCTCGGCCAGCGCGCCGTCGATCCAGGCCTTCACGCCGGGCAGGGCACAGACGCGGTCGATGTACGCGGCCACCTGGGGCGGCACGGGCAGGGCGTAGGTCTTGATGCGCATGATCACCGGGGCGAAGTAGGCGTCGGCCACCGTGAATTCACCGAAAAGAAGGGGGCCGCCATGCTGCGCCAGCAATTCGCTCCACATCGCCACCAGACGCGCCAGGTCGGCACGTACGCCGGGCTGGTCGCGCAGGGCCAGTGCGCCGATGGTGGGCAGCGACGCCTCGATGTTCATCGGGCAGGCGCTGCGCAGGGCGCCAAAGCCACTGTGCATTTCGGCGCAGACGCTGCGGGCGCGTGCGCGGGCCTGCGGGTCAGCGGGCCAGAGCTGCTTGTCGGGGAATTGCTCGGCCAGGGTCTCGGCAATGGCCAGCGTGTCCCACACGGCAAAGCCGTCGTCCACCAGCACCGGCACCTTGCCCACGGGGGTTTGCGCGGACACGGTCTGCTTGAAGCGGGACGTGGCGTCGAAGGCGTCGAAGCGCACCAGGACCTCCTCGAACGGGATGCCGGCCTGCGTCAGCAGCACCCACGGGCGCATGGACCAGGAGGAGTAGTTTTTGTTGCCGATGTAGAGCTGGCGCACGGGGTTTTCCTTGAAATGCCCGCCATGCTAGCGCGGGCCGGCGCCTGGATTGATGCGAAATCGCGCCCCGATTGATGCCTGGGCGTGTACGCTGCGCCAGGCCGCCAGGCCCGGTTCAGCGCGTGCGCTGGCGGCGCAGGTCGGTCAGGCGGCTGCGCAGGCCGCGCGCACCCAGGTAGCCCGGTGCAATGCCGGCCAGCGGCGCCGGCGTGAGGCCCAGCGCCTCCAGGCCGGGCCCGCGGCCGGTGGCGATGTTGTCCACCTGCATGGAGTCGAGGTTGTCGCGGCTCATCAGCGGCTCGCCGGGGGCGCGTTCCATCAGCCAGGCCTGCAGGCGGCCCAGCGCATCAGGCAGGCCGATCACCGGGCGGCCCTGGCCGTCGTTGACGCCGGCCCACTGGCCTGCGCGCTGCACCAGCTGGCGCAGGGTGAAGACGTCCGGGCCGCAGACCTCGTAGGTCTGGCCAATGGACGCGCTGTCCTGCAGGCACCGCACGAGGGCCTCACTCACGTCTTCGACCCACACCGGCTGGAAGCGCGCATCGGCGCCGGCCAGCGGCATCACGGGAAAGACCTGCTGCAGCCGGGCGAACAGGTTCAGGAACCGGTCTTCGGCGCCAAAGATCACGCTGGGGCGCAGCACCGTCAGGTCCAGCGTGCCGGCTGCAGCCGCCGCCTGCAGCGCAGCTTCGCCCCGGGCCTTGCTGCGCAGGTACATCGAAGGGGCGTCCAGGGCGGCGCCCAGCGCGCTCACATGCACCAGCCGGCGCACGCCCGCTGCCGCGCACGCCCGCGCAATCTTCTGGGGCAGTTCAACGTGGGCTTTGTCAAACGCCGCAGCGCTGCCGTGCAGGATGGCGACCAGGTTGATGACGGCGTCATGCCCGGCGATCAGGCGGGTCAGGGCGGCTTCATCGTGCACGCTGGCCTCCAGCGGCTGCAGCAGCGGCAGGCTCAGGATGTGCCGTGCGTTGTCGAGCCGCCGGGTGGGCACGGTGATGCGCCAGCGCAGGCGGGAGAGCTTTTCGCAGACATGGCGGCCCACAAAGCCGGTGCCGCCCAGTACCAGAATTTTTTTCATGGGCTGAATGTAGCTTGAAGCGTGCCAGCCGGGTCATTCACGGGGAAATACGAAGCATATGGGTACCATTCCATCGTATTCTGGTCATTGTTTGCTATGAATACAGGACTGTTGATTCCGATGGAGCCGGCCCCGTATCATTGGCCGCATGGAAACCAAGTGGCTTGAAGACTTCGTCAGCCTGGCTGAAACCCGCAGCTTCAGCCGCTCGGCGCAACTGCGGCACGTGACCCAGCCAGCGTTCTCCCGGCGCATCCAGTCGCTCGAAGCCTGGGCCGGCACCGATCTGGTGGACCGCAGTTCCTACCCCACGCGCCTCACGCCAGCCGGTCAGACGCTGTACGACCAGTCTCTGGAGATGCTGCAGGCGCTGCAAAGCACCCGCGCCATGTTGCGCGGCCACGCCTCGGCCGGGCAGGATGTGATCGAATTCGCCGTGCCGCACACGCTGGCGTTCACGTTTTTCCCGAGCTGGGTGTCGAGCCTGCGCGAGAAGTTTGCACCGATCAAGAGCCGGCTGATCGCACTCAACGTGCACGATGCGGTGATGCGGCTCGTCGAAGGCGGCTGCGACCTGCTGATCGCTTACCACCATGCCTCGCAGCCGCTGCAGCTCGACCCGGAGCGCTACGAGATGGTGACGCTGGGCCAGGAAGTGCTGGCGCCGTATGTCAAGGCCGATGCCGACGGCGCGCCGCTGTTCCGGCTGCCGGGGCGCGCGGGTCAGCCGCTGCCCTACCTCGGTTACGCACCGGGCGCCTATCTGGGGCGGGTGACGGACCTGATCCTCAAGCAGGCCGGCACGGCCATCCACCTCGACCGCGTGTACGAGACCGACATGGCCGAGGGCCTGAAGGTCATGGCGCTCGAAGGCCATGGCGTGGCGTTTCTGCCCTACAGCGCCGTGCGCAAGGAGCTGCGTGAGCACAAGCTGGTCAGCGCGGTGCCCCCCGGCATGGCGGGGCTGGAGATGGTGATGGACATTCGCGCGTACCGGGGGAAACCCTTGGGCAAGGAGCCCCAGAAAGGCACGGCACAGGCGCTCTGGGCGTTTCTCGAGGCTGAAACCGCGCCGAAATGAGCGTGTTTGCCGCTCCATAAATTTTTTGCATGATGCCGGGCGGTTTTTGCATTGGCATTTCATGAAGCCGACATTTACAGTTCGCGCCATCGCAAATGCGGGGGCTTACCCAGGTCAGGCACGAAGCCTGCTTACACTGCCCGGATGAAATCGAGGACCGGGTGTTTCCCCGCAAGGGTTTTCCGGGTTTTCCAGGAAAACCCGAATGCCTAGAATTTGACCACCTGTTCAACTTAACGCGTCTACGCAAGGAACTTTGTATGAAGAAGCATCTGATCGCTTTCGCCGTGATGGCTCTGGCCGCCGGTGGCGCCATGGCGCAGGCCGGCGACACCATCGCGAAGGTCAAGGCATCCGGCACCGTCACCATGGGCGTGCGGGATTCGTCTGGCGCCCTGTCCTATACGCTGGGCGACGGCAAGTACGCAGGCTTCCACTACGAAGTCTGCCAGCGCATCATCGGCAATCTGGAAAAGGCTGCGGGCAGAAAGCTCGAAGTGAAATACCAGTCCGTGACCTCCCAGAACCGCATTCCCCTGGTGCAGAACGGCACGGTGGACATTGAATGCGGCTCCACCACCAACAACGCCACGCGCCAGAAAGACGTGGCGTTTGCGCTGACCACCTATGTGGAAGAAGTGCGCATTGCCGTCAAGGCCAATTCGGGCATCTCGACGATTGCCCAGCTCAACGGCAAGAGCGTGGCCACCACCACCGGCACCACATCGGTGCAGTTGCTGCGCAAGCACGAGCGCGCCACCGGCGTGGACTTCAAGGAAATCTTTGGCAAGGACCATGCCGACAGCTTCCTGCTGCTGGAGTCCGGCCGCGCCGATGCGTTCGTGATGGACGGCCAGATTCTGGCCGGCAACATTGCCACCGCCAAGAACCCGGCCGACTTCAGGATCGTCGGCGAAGTGCTGTCAGTCGAGCCCATTGCCATCATGCTGCGCAAGGACGACCCCGCCTTCAAGAAGCTGGCTGATGACACCATTCGCGACATGATCAAGTCCGGTGACATGGCCAAGACCTACGACAAGTGGTTTGTGCAACCCATTCCGCCGAAGAACACGCGCGTGGGCCTGCCTGCCAGCGATGCCACCAAGGCCGCCTGGGCCAATCCGAACGACAAGCCTGTGGAAGATTACGCCAAGAAGTAAGTCTGCCATGTGACAGGCACCCGGCTCCGCCCTGGCAGTGGCTTTGGCGGGGCTTTTTTGTTTCAGGCGTCCCGCACCACAAGTGCATGGGCGCCTCCACCGGCAGGACAACCCTTCTCGGAGATCAGCATGGCATGGGATTGGCAGGTATTTCTGAACGATGACGGCAGCGGCCGCACTTATCTTCAGTGGATGATGGACGCCTGGGGCTGGACGCTGGGCGTAGCTGGCAGTTCCTGGGTGGTGGCGGTGGTGTTGGGCGCCCTGATGGGCACGCTGCGCACGTTGCCGAACAGCCCCTGGCTGGTGCGGCTGGCGGGCTTTTGGGTCGAGCTGTTCCGCAACGTGCCCTTGCTGGTGCAGGTGTTCCTCTGGTACTTTGTGGTGCCCAAGATGTTTCCCGCGTTCCAGCAGGTGCCGGGCTTTTTGCTGGTGGTGTTTGCGCTGGGCTTTTTCACTTCGGCACGCATTGCCGAGCAGGTGCGCGCCGGCATCCAGGCCTTGCCCAAGGGCCAGCGGTACGCGGGCATGGCCATGGGCTTCACCACGGCGCAGACCTACCGCTATGTGATCCTGCCCATGGCGTTTCGGATCATCCTGCCGCCGCTGACCAGCGAGTCGATGAACCTGCTGAAGAATTCGTCGGTGGCGTTTGCCGTCTCGATCTCCGAGCTGACCATGTTTGCCATGCAGGCGCAGGAAGAGACCTCGCGCGGTGTGGAGGTGTACCTGGCCGTGACGGCGCTGTATGCCGTGTCGGCCTTTGCCGTGAACCGGGTGTTCGCTTTCATCGAGAAAAAAGTGCAGATCCCTGGCTTCATCGTGGCCGGCGGCACAGGCGGAGGACACTGACATGCTGGGACTCGACCTGACTTTCCTGAACTGGGACCTCATCAGCAAGTTCGTGCTGGGTGGCTTCCGGTTCAGCGTCCAATTGACCCTGATCGCCACGGTGGGCGGTATCCTGCTGGGGACTTTGCTGGCGCTCATGCGCCTGTCCGGCAAAAAGGTGCTCATGCTACCGGCCACCTTCTATGTCAACGGCATGCGTTCCGTGCCGCTGGTGATGGTGATCCTGTGGTGCTTCCTGCTGGTGCCCGGCTGGATGTACAGCTACCTGCCCAATGGGGAGAACAACCGCGCCGAGTACTCGGCGATCATCACTTTCATCGCTTTTGAGGCGGCCTATTTCAGTGAAATCATGCGCGCGGGCATCCAGTCCATCCCGCGCGGGCAAGTGCATGCCGGGCAGGCGCTGGGCATGACCTATGGCCAGAACATGCGCCTGGTGGTGTTGCCGCAGGCGTTTCGCAACATGCTGCCGGTGCTGCTGACACAGACCATCATCCTGTTCCAGGACACCTCGCTGGTCTACGCCATTGGCGCGTATGACCTGCTCAAGGGCTTCACCACCGCTGGCAAGCTCTATGGTCGGCCTGAGGAGGCCTACCTGCTGGCTGCCGTGGTGTATTTCGTGATCTGCTTTGCCCTGTCCTGGACCGTCAAGCGTCTGCAGGCCAGGATCGCCATCGTTCGCTAAGCATCGGAGAACAACAAATGATCCAGATTAAAAACGTATCCAAATGGTATGGCCCGGTGCAGGTGCTCAACGACTGCTCGGTCAATATCTCCAAAGGCGATGTGGTGGTGGTTTGCGGCCCCTCGGGCTCCGGCAAGTCCACGCTGATCAAGACCGTCAACGCGCTGGAACCCTTCCAGAAGGGCGAAATCCTGGTCAATGGCGTGCCGCTGCACGACCCCAAGACCGACCTGCCCAAGCTGCGCAGCCATGTCGGCATGGTGTTTCAGCATTTCGAGTTGTTTCCGCATTTGTCCGTCACTGAAAACCTGACGATCGCGCAAATCAAGGTGCTGGGGCGCAGCCCGGACGAGGCCAAGGTCCGCGGGCTCAAGATGCTCGATCGCGTGGGGCTGATGGCGCACAAGGACAAGTTCCCCGGTCAGCTCTCGGGCGGCCAGCAGCAGCGCGTGGCCATTGCGCGTGCACTGTCAATGGACCCGGTCGTGATGCTGTTCGATGAGCCCACCTCCGCACTGGACCCCGAAATGGTCGGCGAAGTGCTGGACGTGATGGTGACGCTGGCCAGGGAGGGCATGACCATGATGGTGGTGACCCATGAAATGGGCTTCGCCCGCAAAGTGGCCAGCCGTGTGATCTTCATCGACGTGGGCGGCCGCATTCTGGAGGATTGCTCGAAAGACGAATTTTTCGGCCATCCCGAAAACCGCCAGCCGCGTACCAAGGATTTCCTCAACAAAATCCTCCAGCATTGACCTTGCGCTGGCGTCCTGTGTGGCGCCCGTTTATCATGCGCCCATGCATTCCGCAGCAAACCTTCCTGACCGCGTCTGTCCAGACGTCTGCCACATGGCGCAGATGATGGCGCGCTTGGGCGTGCGCGCTGGCGCGGCGGTCCGGGTGCACGGAATGCACCAGCCGGCCGCAGACTCCCCAGCCCGGCGATCTTTCCTTTCTTCCCACAGCGCTTTCTGATCGTCGGGCCCGCCTCCAGCGCGGCTTGCCCGGCGCCTTGTGCCGGGTCGATTTGATTCAGGAGTGCAACATGCCTTCTTCTTTTTCCTCTTCTCCCTCCGTTCGCACCGTGACCGAGCTTGATCACGTGCGCATCCACAAGCTGGTGCGCCAGCAGGCCGGCGCGGTGGCCGGCGACATCGCAGAGGTCATCGAAAACGCGGATCTCGTGCGTTCCCAGGAGGTGCCGGCCAACGTGGTCACCATGTACTCGCAGGTGCGGGTCGCCCCGGCCCACGGTGGCGATCAGCGCCAGCTGACCTTGTGTTATCCGGCCGATGCCGATCCGGCCGCGGGCCTGGTTTCGGTGCTCTCGCCGATGGGCAGCAGCCTGCTGGGCCTGCCGGTCGGTGCGATTGCCGAATGGACGGCGCCCGACGGCACCGAAATGGCCTTCGAGGTGCTGGACATCGTGTTCCAGCCGGAGGCCAGCGGCAACTACACGCTGTAGCCGCCGCGTAGTGAGGCGGGTGCGAAAATAGCGGGATGACCAAGCTCCTGACTCTCTCCCGCCCCGACGACTGGCACCTGCACGTGCGCGACGGCGACGCACTGAAGACGGTGGTGCCGCACACGGCCGCCCAGTTCGGCCGCGCCATCATCATGCCCAACCTCAAGCCGCCGGTGACCACCGCCGCGCAAGCCGTGGCGTACCGCGACCGCATCCGCGCGGCCGTGCCGGCCGGCGTGGCCTTTGAGCCGCTGATGACGCTGTACCTCACCGACAACCTGCCGGCCGATGAAATCCAGCGCGCCAAGGACGCTGGCGTGGTCGCCGCCAAGCTCTACCCTGCTGGCGCCACCACCAACAGCGACGCCGGCGTGACCGACCTGCGCAAGACCTACAAGACGCTCGAAGCCATGCAGCGCGCCGGCCTGCTGCTGCTGGTGCATGGCGAGGTGACTTCCCCCGACATCGACCTGTTTGACCGCGAGGCGGTGTTCATCGACTCCCAGCTGATGCCGCTGCGCCGCGATTTCCCGGAGCTGAAGATCGTTTTCGAGCACATCACTACCAAAGAGGCTGCGCAGTACGTCACCGAGGCCGACCGTTTCACGGGCGCCACCATCACTGCACACCACCTGCTGTACAACCGCAACGCGATCTTCACCGGCGGCATCCGCCCGCACTATTACTGCCTGCCGGTGCTCAAGCGCGAAACCCACCGTCTCGCGCTGGTGCAGGCGGCGATCTCCGGCAACAACCGCTTCTTCCTCGGCACCGACAGCGCCCCGCACCCGGCGCACCTGAAAGAGCACGCCACCGGCTGCGCCGGCTGCTACACCGCCCATGCGGCGATGGAGTTGTATGCCGAGGCCTTTGATGCCGCTGGCGCGCTGGACCAGCTCGAAGCCTTTGCCAGCTTCAACGGCGCCGATTTCTACGGTCTGCCGCGCAACACCGGCACCATCACGCTGCGCAAGGAAAGCTGGACACCGCCGGAGAGTTTCGCCTTTGGCGAAGCGGCGCTCAAGCCACTGCGTTCGGGTGAAGCGCTGCCGTGGCGGCTGGTCTAGCGGACATTGACTGGGCGGCACCCTGGCTTGCGCCATGGTGCCAGCAGGGTGCGCCGCTTGCGCGGCAGGTGCTGTCCGGCGCGGCCCAGCCGGACGTGCTGACGCATGCGGGGTTGGCGCCGGTCCGGTTTGTGTGCCAGAGCGCCTTGCCCGAGGGCATGGCCTACGAGCGCTTCATCCATGAGTGCGGGGCCGTTCCGACAAGGGAAGGTCTGCACGATTTTTTCAACGGTCTCTGCTGGATGCAATTTCCAGCGACCAAAAAGCGCCTGAACCAGCTCCAGGCCGCTGAAATCGCGGCTGCGGGCATCCGGCCGGTGCGTGGACCGGTGCGTGATGCGATCACGGTGTTTGACGAGAACGCAGCGCTGCTCCATGCGCCCGATGCGCTTTGGGATGCGCTGGCGGCCCGGGAGTGGGCGCGGTTGTTTGGCGCATTGCGGCCGTTGTGGCGTGAGTCACAACTGGTTCTGTTTGGCCATGCAGCGCTGGAAAAACTGGTGGCGCCCTACAAATCGATCACGGCCCATGTGTGGCGTGTGACCCAACCCTGGCATTCGACCACCACGCTGGATGCGTGGCTGGCCCATGACCTGACGGCGGTCAAGCTGGCCAGCAAGCCGTTCGTGCCGCTGCCGGTGCTGGGCGTGCCCGGCTGGTGGCCGGCCAACGAAGCGCCGGCGTTTTACGGCGATGCGCAGGTGTTTCGCCCATTGCGCCAGGTTTCTGGCGCGGTTCAATAACCGCAAAGCCTGTCGGAATTCCGCCGGCCACAACTTGATTTCGTGTCTGTCGCCCCTAACATTCCCGCCATCGGCCCCATGATGACGGGCTGTTCCTGAAAGAAACCATGAAACGCATCCTGCTGTTTATTCTGACCAACGTGGCCGTCGTGGCGGTGCTGGGCATTGTCGCCAGCCTGCTGGGGGTGAACCGTTACCTGACCGCCAACGGCCTGAACTTGGGCGCGCTGCTGGGCTATGCGCTGGTGATGGGGTTTGGCGGTGCCATCATCTCGCTGCTGATCAGCAAGCCCATGGCCAAGTGGAGTTCCGGCGTCCGGGTGATCGACCAGCCGCAAAACGCCGATGAGGCGTGGATTGTTAACACGGTGCGCAAACTGGCCGACAAGGCCGGTATCGGCATGCCGGAGGTCGGCATTTTCGAAGGCGACCCGAACGCCTTTGCCACGGGGGCGTTCAAGAACTCGGCCCTGGTGGCGGTGTCCACCGGTTTGCTGCAGAGCATGACCCACGAAGAGATCGAGGCGGTGATTGGCCACGAGGTGGCCCACATTGCCAACGGCGACATGGTCACGATGACGCTGATCCAGGGCGTGATGAACACCTTTGTGGTGTTCCTGAGCCGGGTGATTGGCTATGCGGTGGACAGCTTCCTGCGCAAGGGAGATGAGCGCAGCAGCGGCCCGGGCATTGGCTACATGGTCACCACGCTGGTGCTGGACATCGTGCTGGGCTTTGCAGCCGCCATCGTCGTGGCCTGGTTCAGCCGTCACCGGGAGTTCCGCGCCGATGCGGGTGCGGCGCAATTGCTGGGACGCAGGCAGCCCATGATCAACGCGCTGGCCCGTCTGGGTGGCCTGCATCCGGCGGAGCTGCCCAAGAGCATGGCCGCCATGGGCATTGCCGGCGGCATTGGCCAACTGTTCAGCACCCACCCGCCGATTGAAGAGCGCATTGCAGCCCTGCAAAACGCGCAAGGCTGAATGGTGCAACCCGCCGGGCGTCACGGCCCGGTGGTTGCCGTCCCGGTGAGTTCTTTCAGGTCGGGGCGCGCCTTGGCCAGCAGAAATTCGATGCAGGTGCGCACCGCCCGCGTCTGGTGCCGGTTGGGCATGTACAGCAGGTACATGCGGGTGCCGAAAATGCTCAGACGGTAGTCGTCCAGGGTGGTCAGAAGTTCTCCGGAGGCAATGGCGTCTTTCACCACATAGTCAGGCACCAGGCCCACTCCCAAGCCGGCCAGGATACCCTGGCGCAGGAAGGGAAAATGCTCTGAAATCAGCGTGGGCGCCAGCGTCACCTCCTGCCGCTCCTCTCCGCGGTAAGCGCGCAGGCGCAGTTGCTGGCCGACGACGCCCGACGTGATCAACGGGGTATTGCGCAGCTGCTCCAGATCGGTCGGCAGGCCGTGCGCCCGGGCAAAGGCGACGGACGCGCAGGCCAGGTAGTGCACGCTGCCCAAGTCCCGCGCAATCAGCGCGGGCGGTGGCTCGGGCATCACGCGGATGGCGATGTCGACCTCGTCGCGCAGGTTGTCCGCCCGGTTTTCGAAAAGCACGTCCAGCACGATGCCCGGGTATTGCCGCTTGAACTCGATCAGCCAGTCGGACATCACCATCTGGCCGTACCCGCTGGGCACGCTCAGGCCCACGCGGCCCTGCAGGCCCTGACCCAGGGTGGTGATGGTTTCGCGGGCGGCCTGCATCTCGTTCTGGATGCTGCGGCCGTGTGCATAGAGGCGCAGGCCTACTTCGGTGGGCTCGACCCGGCGCGTGGTGCGCCGCACCAGTTGCACGCCCAGGGATTTCTCCAGCTGTTTGAGGTGGTAGCTGACGTTGGCGCGCGTCATCTTGAGCTTGCGCGCGGCCTGGCTCAGGTTGCCGGCGTCAATGATGTCCACCAGGAGGGTTAGCGACGCGAGGTCCATGGAATGTTTAATAAAGTTTGACAGTCTGTCAATTGGTTATGTCATTGTCAAGATTGTTTGGCATGGACACAATGCCGCTCCAAACAAGTGCATTTCATTGAAAACTGGAGATTTATGTCCACTGAAGCCGCTTCGACCGTCGTCAACACCTCGCGCCTGGGCGGCGTGCTGCTGGTGACCATCGACAACCCCCCTGTCAACGCGCTGGGCGTGGACGTCCGCCGCGGCCTGCTGGCGGCCGCAGAGGAAGCCGATGCCGACGCCAGTGTGACGGCGATGTTGATCGTGGGCGCGGGCCGCGCTTTCATCGCTGGCGCCGACATCCGTGAATTCGGCAAGCCGCCGATGGTGCCCTCGCTGCCCGAAGTCTGCAACCGCATCGAAGCCTGTGGCAAGCCAGTGGTGGCCGCCATTCATGGTGCCGCACTCGGCGGCGGGCTGGAGGTGGCCTTGTCTGCGCACTACCGCCTGGCCATGCCCGACGCCAAACTGGGGCTGCCCGAGGTGCAGCTCGGCCTGTTGCCTGGCTCGGGTGGCACCCAGCGTGCGCCCCGCCTGATGGGGGTGAAGCCTGCTGTGGAGATGATGCTCAGCGGCCGCCACCTCGGTGCGAAAGAAGCCCTGGCAGCCGGCTTGATCGACCGCGTGGGCGAGGGCGCTGACGCGCAGACGGCCGGTCTGGCTTACGTCAGCGAATTGCTGGCCAGCGGCGCCGGTGTGCGCCGCACCCGCGACGCCAATGCGGCGCTGGCCGACAAGGCCGCCAGCCAGGCGGCGCTGGACGCCCTCAAGGCCGAGACGGCCAAAAAGACGCGCGGCCTGTTTTCCCCGCTCAAGATCATCGAAGCCGTGCAGGCCGGGTTGGACTTGCCCTTTGACGAAGCGTTGAAGCTGGAGCGCCAGTTGTTCCTGCAATGCATCGACAGCCCCCAGCGCGCCGGCCTGATCCACGCCTTCTTTGCCGAGCGTGAGGTGGTCAAGGCGCCCGAGACCCGCAACGCGAAGCCGCGCGCCATCGGCAGCGTGGGCGTGATTGGCGGCGGAACCATGGGTGCCGGCATTGCCGTGGCCGTGCTGGACGCTGGCCTGCCGGTGACGATGGTCGAGCGCGACGAAGCCTCCATTGCCCGGGGGCGTGCCAACGTCGAGAAGGTGTACGACGGACTGGTTTCCAAGGGCCGCATGACGCCCGAAGGCAAGGCGGCGGTCCTGGCCCGCTTCAGCGGCAGCACGACCTACGACGCGCTGGCCCAGGCGGACCTGGTGATCGAGGCGGTGTTCGAGGAAATGGGGGTCAAGAAGGCCGTTTTTGCTGAGCTGGACCGGGTCTGCAAGCCCGGCGCCGTGCTGGCTACCAACACCTCGTACCTCGATATCGACGAAATTGCCGCCAGCGTGTCGCGTCCGCAGGACGTGGTGGGTCTGCATTTCTTCTCGCCGGCCAACATCATGAAGCTGCTGGAGATCGTGGTGCCGGCCAAGGTCGCGGCCGACGTGGTTGCCACAGCCTTCGAGCTGGCGAAGAAGCTGAAAAAAGTGCCTGTGCGGGCTGGCGTGTGCGACGGCTTCATCGGCAACCGCGTGCTGGCGGTGTACCGGGCCGCCGCCGACCACATGATGGAAGACGGCGCATCGCCCTACCAGATCGACGAAGCCGTGCGTGAGTTTGGTTACCCCATGGGCCCGTTCCAGGTGTCCGATCTGGCCGGCGGCGACATTGGCTGGGCCACGCGCAAGCGCAAGGCCATCACGCGCGACCCGAAAGCGCGTTACGTGCAGATTGCCGACCGTATCTGCGAGCGCGGCTGGTTCGGCCAGAAGACCGGCCGGGGCTATTACCTGTATCCGCAAGGCGCCCGCACCGGCACGCCCGACCCGGAGGTGCTGGCCATCATCGAC
>ERZ1034361.1356-NODE-1356-length-13172-cov-7.811149_pt1 | contig 13172 bp, 11 predicted proteins | sample MGYA00520617_ERZ1034361 | MGnify/ENA primary metagenome ERZ1034361 (study PRJEB33736, sample SAMEA104284507) | Azolla filiculoides | biome: Urban; feature: Water surface; material: Ditch water | place: Netherlands | collected 2015-10-28 | depth 0-0.1 m ... | reverse complement strand
TCGCTCGCCGAGGGCGGCTCTAACGACTGGTTAGCTCTCTCAGTTGTTGATGACTACAAACTCGACACCACAACCGCAGGAATTACTTTCGCCATTATGACTTTGGCGATGGTGATCACAAGATTCTCCGGGGGCAAACTAGTTGACCGTTTTGGGCGTGTATTTGCGTTACGCCTACTCGGAATTGCCGGTGTTGTGGGCATACTTATCGTCATCCTCTCCCCCACTATCTACTTCGCGTGGGTTGGTGCAGCACTCTGGGGTGCTGGAGTGGCATTAGGTTTCCCACTCTTCATTTCAGCAGCTGCAGACGGGGAAAACTCTTCCCAGCGAGTAGCGACAGTCACTACGTTTGGTTACATCGCTTTCTTAGTTGGTCCCCCACTTCTTGGCTTCCTAGGACAGGCTTGGGGATTACTCAACATGTTCTACCTCCTGGCATTCTTTGTTGCGTGTGCTGTGTACTTTGCTGGAGCTGCAAAACCACTCAACAAAGACTGACCTTCGCGTGACTCTGCTGTGCGCTGATAGGTTTCTGCCATGAGCAAGCCACAATACGTTCTGGCCATAGACAACGGAACAACTAGTACTCGGGCGATAGTTTTCGACCATGCAGGGTCTAAGCGTGGAACTGGTCAGCTTGAAACTACTCAAATCTTTCCAAAAAGTGGTTGGGTTGAACACGATCCCCGTGAAATTTGGACCAACACCGTCAAGGTCATCGAGCTCGCGCTGAAAGAAGCCGGTCTTGACGCAGCGGATATTGCAGCCGTAGGTATCACCAATCAACGTGAAACCACTGTTATCTGGGACAAGTCGACAGGTATCCTTATTTACAACGCGATTGTCTGGCAAGACACAAGAACGCAGTCCATCATCGATGAAGTGGCTGAGCAAGGTCTTAGTGTTCCAAATGTGAACCGCTTCAAGGACAAAACTGGCTTGCCCTTGGCGACGTATTTTGCAGCATCAAAGATTGTGTGGATTCTCAACAACGTTCCAGGAGCGAGAGAACGAGCCGAAACTGGAGAGCTAGCTTTCGGCACTATCGATACGTGGTTGCTCTGGAATCTCACCGGTGGAATCAATGGCGGTAAGCACATCACTGATGTGACTAACGCATCGAGAACATTGTTGATGAATCTCGAAACTCTGTCGTGGGATGAGGAATTGCTTGAAGCATTCAAGATTCCTCAAGAACTCTTGCCCACAATTGCCTCCTCGTCAGAAATCTATGGGACATCAGTATCTCCACTTCTTGGGGTTCCAGTATCGGGAATTCTTGGGGACCAGCAAGCAGCCACATTTGGCCAAGCAGCATTTGAGAGCGGTGAAGCGAAAAACACTTATGGAACAGGGAACTTCCTGATTTTCAATACTGGTGAAGAGATTGTTCACTCACAGAATGGGCTGCTCACCACTGTTGCTTACAAATTAGGTGATGGCCAGGCTCATTACGCCCTGGAAGGATCAATTGCTGTAACAGGATCATTGATTCAGTGGCTACGGGACAACCTAGGGATCATTTCTTCCGCCAGTGAAGTAGAGACACTTGCACTGTCTGTTCCGGACAACGGTGGAGCGTATTTCGTTCCAGCATTCAGCGGTCTTTTTGCTCCGCATTGGCGTCCCGATGCGCGTGGTGCCATCGTTGGTCTCACCCGTTTCGTCAATAAGGCTCATATTGCGCGAGCTGCACTTGAAGCTGTTGCTTTTCAAACCCGCGAAGTTCTCGATGCCACCAATGCCGATACAGGTGTGGCACTTACAGAAGTTCGTGTAGACGGTGGAATGATCGCCAACGAACTCTTGATGCAATTCCAAGCAGATCTTCTAGGCGTACCTGTCATTCGACCTGTTGTGGCGGAAACTACTGCTTTAGGAGCTGCTTATGCGGCAGGTTTAGCTGTTGGTTTCTGGGCAAATACCGATGAACTTCGCGGACTTTGGCAAGAAGAAAAACGGTGGTTGCCACAAATTGACGACGAAGAACGTGCCAAATTGCTCCGAGTCTGGAACAAGGCTGTGGAGAAGAGCTTGAACTGGATTGATGAGGACTCAGTCCAGCTTTAGCGCTGAGTTGCCTCTACCCACTTTTCAAGTTGAAGAGTTGCTTTGCCAGAATCAATAGATTCTGCTGCGATGGCTAACTTTTCAGATAGTCGCTCGGTAATGGGCCTAAGAACCTGAGAGGAATCTTGGGCAAGGTCATATGAAACAAGCCCAGCAGCCGCATTGAGCAAAACAATGTCTCTAACTGCTCCGTGCTCACCGGCGAGAGTGTCTTTGAGGACCTGAGCGTTGTAGGAGGGTTCACCCCCGCGGAAATCTTCCAAACTTGCTCGAGCAATGCCGAGGTCAGAAGGATCTAGGTCGTGTTCGACGATTTGCCCACGAGAAACTTCCCAAATGTGGCTGTGTCCAGTGGTAGTTAGTTCGTCGAGACCATCATCACCACGGAAAACAAGTGCTGTCGCATCGCGTGTGCGGAAAACGCCAGTAATCAATGGAACTCGATCTAGCTGAGCAACACCTACCGCGGAAGCTTCAGGCCGGGCAGGGTTACACAAAGGACCAAGAACATTGAAGATTGTGGGAACGCCTAGTTCGCGACGAGCTTCTGCTACATGGCGAAAACCTGGGTGGAATGCTGCCGCGTAAGCAAAAGTGATTCCGGTCTCTTCGAGAACGTCAGCGACCTCGGTATTGGAGAGGTTGAGGTTGATGCCGAGTTCTGAAAGTACATCAGAAGACCCAGAAGCACTGCTGGCGGCTCTATTTCCATGTTTTACAACAGGAATACCGGCTGCTGCTGCAACGATTGCTGCAGTGCTGGAAATATTCACCGTGTTGTGGCGGTCTCCCCCAGTGCCCACGATATCCAGCGCCATAGCGGGAACGGGAAGTTCCAGAGCATTAGCTAAAACTGCATCTCTGAATCCCACAACTTCATGTACTGCTTCTCCCTTTGCGCGCAAAGCAATGAGGAAACCAGCGATCTGGGCATTGGTGGCATTACCTGTAATGATCTGGTTCATTGCCCATTCAGCTTCTGAAATGGTCAAATCAGTGCCATTGAGAAGAGCATTGAGCAAATGAGCCCAGGAGATGTTTTCAGCCATAGGTAACAGGCTACTTGTACAGCGTGGCGAGAGTCGATTGCACCCATGAGGAATATGAATTCCGGCATAATGGAAGGGTGACAGCAGCCACTATTACACCAGCCCCCTTATCGTCTTCTGTGAGTCGACCCAACCCTGTTGCGGTCGGAACTATCGTTTGGCTCGGAAGCGAAGTCATGTTCTTCGCGGGCCTCTTTGCGATTTACTTCACTTTGCGCGCCGCATCCCCAGAACTATGGGCAGAAGATGCTTCATTGCTGAACTTCCCGTTCTCGTTGACTAACACAATCATCCTGGTTTCGTCCTCTGTGACTGCTCAGTTTGGTGTGTTTGCGGCAGAGCGTTTGCAGTCTCGCGCAACTGGTTGGAAGCCTTCCCAGTGGGGAATGGTTGAGTGGTTCTTCCTCACTTACGTACTTGGAGCCATCTTCGTTACCGGTCAGGTTTACGAATACGCCATGTTGGTCAGCGAAGGAATTACGTTCAACGGAAATGCTTACGGAACGGCGTTCTACCTCACCACAGGCTTCCACGGTCTCCACGTAACTGGCGGATTGATCGCATTCCTTCTAGTTATTGGACGCGCATACGCTGTCAAGAACTTTGGTCACAAGGAAGCCACAAGCGCAATCGTCGTTTCCTACTACTGGCACTTCGTGGACGTGGTCTGGATTGGCCTCTTCCTCATCATCTACGTACTCAGATAACTAACGGACGGTATTGAACTTCATGCGTAAGAACATGTCTGAATCGAAGGCAGCTCGTCGTAACGGCCGTCGTGGTCCATTGGCATCTGTTGCACTCATCCTGATCGGCCTTGTTGCAACAGGTGGAGCATATGCAGCATTTAGCTCTGCTTCAGCAACTGCTTCAGTCGACCTCAGCTCCCCCGCTGTGATTGACGAAGGTCAAAAGCTTTTTGCAGCGAACTGCTCAACCTGTCACGGTCAGCAAGCACAGGGCACCGAAAACGGTCCCAGCTTGATTGGCGTTGGGTCGGCTGCTGTTGACTTCCAGGTTGGTACCGGACGTATGCCTATGCAGATGTCCGGTCCTCAGGCTGAACAGAAGCCTGTTCAGTTCACTGATGAGCAGACCAAGGCTCTCGCCGCTTACGTAGCTTCCTTGGCTCCAGGCCCAGCAATTCCTTCACAGTCTCAGCTCGAAGGCGGCAACGTTTCCAACGGTGGCGAGCTGTTCCGTATCAACTGCGCAATGTGCCACAACGTTGCAGGTGCTGGTGGCGCACTTACCGAAGGAAAGTACGCTCCTGAGCTCAAGGGTGTAGCTGCAGTTCACGTTTACGAAGCAATGCTCACTGGCCCACAAAACATGCCAGTGTTCAACGACTTGAACCTCACCCCTGAAGAGAAGAAAGACATCATCTCTTACCTGACCTACATTCAGGAGAACCCATCTGCTGGTGGACTTGAACTGAGTAACCTGGGTCCCGTTTCAGAAGGTCTCTTCCTGTGGATATTCGGTCTGGGTGCCATTGTTGCCCTCACCGTATGGGTCACTGCGAAGTCCAACTAAGACTTTCACGACGAGTTTAGAAAGAATCTAGAGGAGAAACATGGCTAAGAACGAGAGTGGCAAAGCCGATATCGTTCCTGCGAACAACGCAGAAGCAACTGGTACTGGTGTTGTAGCGCCAGATGCTTTCGCGAACCCTGGTTTGCCCCCACACCGACCACGCGTTACCGACCTTGACCCCAAGGCAGCCAAGCGTGCAGAGCGCACGGTCTACGTCCTCTTCTACTTGTCGATCGCAGCCAGCGTTTTCGCTGTCTACGCATACATGTTCTTCCCCATCGAGCCTGAGAATGTTCACTCAGTTCGTATGAACACCCTGTACCTGGGTCTCGGAATCGCATTCTCTCTTCTTGCTATTGGTATTGCTGCTGTCCACTGGGGCAAGGCACTCATGGCCGACAAAGAAGCTGTTGATCACCGTCACCCCGTTCGTGGAACCGAAGAAACTCGCGCTCGTGCCGTAGAAATCTTCCGTGAATCGGACGAGGAATCAGGTTTCAGCCGTCGTACCCTCATTCGTAATGGTCTGATTGGTGCACTTATTGCCTTCCCACTTCCAGCTATTGCGCTCTTCCGCGGTCTTGCGCCAATGGATGTTGACCCAAACAACGAGCTCAAGCACACCTTCTGGAAGAAGGGCATGCGTCTGACTCGCGACCCTCAGGGAACCCCTATCAAGGCTTCAGAACTCACCATCGGTTCTGCATTCCAGGTTATTCCTGAAGGTCTCGTTGATCTTCCTGAGCACGAAATGCTGGATGCGAAAGCAAAGGCAGCTGTTCTTCTTGTTCGCCTCAAGAAGGAAGACCTCAACTGGACGAGCAAAGAACGCGAAAGCTGGTCTTACGAGGGCATCGTCGCTTACTCCAAGATTTGTACTCACGTTGGTTGCCCTGTTGCTCTCTACGAACAGCAGACACACCACCTTCTGTGCCCCTGCCACCAGTCGCAGTTTGATATTTCAAATGAATGTGCAGTGATCTTCGGTCCAGCTGCACGTCCATTGCCTCAACTTCCCATCACTGTAGACGCCGAGGGTTACCTCGTTGCGACAAGCGATTTCACCGAACCTGTAGGACCTAGCTTCTGGGAGCGTGCTAATTGAGTAACGTAACTGCACCCGCACAAAGTGGTGTCGTAGGAAAGTTCTCGAACTACCTCGACGAACGCACCAGCATCTCTGGTGCCGTTAAGGAATTCGGACGCAAAGTTTTCCCAGACCACTGGTCATTCCTTCTTGGTGAAGTAGCTCTGTACAGCTTCGTCATCATCCTGCTTACTGGTAGCTTCCTTACCTTCTTCTTCCAGGCGTCTATGACACCTGTGCACTACGAAGGCTCATACGTTCCCCTCAAGGGAATCGAAATGTCTGCAGCTATGGCTTCTACCTTGGATATTTCTTTTGATATCCGCGGTGGTTTGCTCATGCGACAGATTCACCACTGGGCCGCTCTTCTCTTCGTAGCGAGCATCGGTCTTCACATGCTCCGCGTCTTCTTCACTGGCGCGTTCCGTAAGCCTCGCGAATTGAACTGGTCAATTGGTTTCGTCCTGTTCGTTCTCGCAATGGCTGAAGGTTTTACCGGTTACTCACTTCCCGATGATCTTCTTTCCGGCAACGGTCTGCGAATCATTGACGGAATGGTTCTTGGTCTTCCTGTAGTTGGTACTTGGATTACCTTCCTCCTCTTTGGTGGAGAGTTCCCAGGTTCCGACATTGTGGGCCGTTTGTACTCGCTGCACATTCTTCTTCTCCCTGCCTTTGTTCTGATTTTCATCGTGCTTCACTTGATGTTCGTCATCATTCACAAGCACACTCAGTACCCTGGCCCCGGAAAGACCGAAGAGAACGTAGTCGGTTTCCCCATCCTTCCTGTTTACGCAGCAAAGGCTGGTGGATTCTTCTTCCTGGTATTCGGTGTTGTAGCACTTATCGGTGCAACAGTAACCATCAACCCGATTTGGAACTACGGTCCATACGACCCCTCCCCTGTGTCTGCAGGTACACAGCCTGACTGGTACATCGGTTTTGCTGATGGTGCGCTCCGTCTGGTTCCACCACACCTCGAGACCTACTGGTTCGGCTACACCTGGTCGTGGAACATCATCATTCCTGTTCTGCTCCTCGTTGTTTTCCTCGCAGCAGCATTTGCCTACCCCTTTGTAGAAGCTTGGGTTACTGGTGACAAGCGTGAGCACCACCTGCTTGACCGTCCACGTAACGCACCTGTCCGTACCGCTATCGGTGCAGCTGGTGTTACCTTCTACGCAGTCCTCTGGGCAGCAGCTTCCTCGGACATCATTGCTACGCACTTCAAGGTAACAATGGAAGGTGTTATCAACACTCTGCAGATCATGCTGATTGTTGCACCCATTGTCGCCTTCATGACCGCAAAGCGAATTGCTCTGGCTCTTCAAAAGAAGGATCGTGAGATTCTCCTTCACGGTTTCGAAACAGGTCGCGTGGTTCGTCTTCCCGGTGGCGAGTACACCGAGGTGCACCAGCAGCTTGACGCATATGACCGTTGGCAGCTTGTCTCCTACAACGACAATGCTCCAATCATGCTTCGACCTAACCCACAGGGAAAGATCACTGGTGGCATGCGAATGCGAGCTTCTATGTCTCGCTTCTTCTTCGAGGACCGTATTGCTCCTGTTTCGCAGGAAGAATACAAGCAAGCTCTCGAGCACGCTCACCACTAAACACACAGACAGAAAGCCCCTCTTCGGAGGGGCTTTCTTCATATCTAGAGCTATAAGGGTTTTACTGGCTGCCTCAAAATAGTTTTGAGCTTGTCAGGAGCTGTTCTGCGCAAATCACTGAGATATATCTCATGGTGAAGGCCATTGAAGGTATAGCCGTTCTCTGGCATCACGACATCGTGCAAAGTGGATAGCACAGCACTTTCCCCAGAGAAGGGGCCTGTGTAGAGTGCTTGATAAGAAAGCCCCTCAGTAATTAATCTCAACTCTATGCTTGCTGCACAATCACTGCCTTTAGCGAGGGCTTTGGCCAAGGCAGCGTTGAAATGCTCCTCGGTAACCCACTCCGGAATTATGGAAAGTAATGTCCACTTCCAGGAAGTTCTTGTGTTTTCGGTGAATACAGAATAATCCTCGGCCCACCACAAAGCTTCTAGCGGAGGGATTACATAATCTTTTCCAGTTGCCGCTTTAGAGATGAATTTGAGCGGGTAGGCAGTGGAATACAACGCTTGGATTGCCAAGCTAAATTCGTCACTTTCAGGTGAACCCGATCCGTCCAGAGCGAGATACCGAAGAGGAGGAAGCTCTACCAACTCAAAGTTTGTATTCTTTGGCGCATAGAAGCTCTTCAAATACTTCTTGAAATCAAGTTTCTCTGTCATATGAAGGTTACCCATCTGCATAAAGAAAAGGCCTCAGAAGCGAATCTGAGGCCTTTCCATGAAGATTACGATCTAGTGACCGAAGTTCCCGCGGTAGTACTCGTAGGTCCATCCAGTGATTGCCACTAGGACAAATGGAATAGCCAGGAAGATAATCCAGAAACCAACGGCTAGCCCGAGGAATGCAAGACCAACAGAGAAGCCAAGCACTAATGGCCACCAGCTCCATGGGGCAAAATGTCCGATGTTGGGATCTGCATCATCGATATCTGCTGTTGGCATGTCCTCAGGGAGGAGAATTCCACCTTGAGAGCGGTTCACCATATTCAAGAAGAAAGCAATGAATGCTGCAAGAACAGCAGATAGCAAGAGACCAAGCGAACCAGTCGCTTCGAACTCATTACCTGCCAGGTGATTCCAGACAATGTAGGCGACACCTGACAGCAGGAAATACGCACCTAGAACCAAAAGGATAACAATATTATTTTTCATTGTTGTTAGGCCTTTACCTTTCCGGCGAGTGCAGGCTGACTGGTGTAACCACTAGGAGCAAGCTCCGGGTGGTTCATGTCGAACGCAGGAGACTCGCTGCGGATACGTGGGATCGAAGTGAAGTTGTGTCGAGGCGTAGGACAAGCTGTCGCCCACTCGAGTGAACGTCCGTAACCCCATGGGTCGTTGACCGTGACTTTTGCGCCGTAACGTGCGGTGAGGTACACATTCAAAACGAATGGAAGCAATGAAACTGCCATCAAGAATGCACCAATAGTGGAGAGCTGGTTCATCCAGGTGAACCCATCTTCAGGCAAGTAGGTTGCGTAACGACGTGGCATGCCCACAACACCTAGCCAGTGCTGAACAAGGAAGGTCATGTGGAAACTGATGAAGAACAACCAGAAGTGCCACATACCCAAACGCTCGTTGAGCATCTTTCCGGTCCACTTAGGCCACCAGAAGTAGAAACCACCAAACATTGCAAAGATCAAAGCACCGACAATGACGTAGTGGAAGTGAGCCACGATGAAGTACGAGTCAGACATGTGGAAGTCAAGAACTGGCGAGGCCAGGATGATTCCGGTCAGACCACCGAAGACGAAGTTGAAAACAAACGCCAGGGCAAACATCATTGGAGTTTCGAAAGTTACAGAACCACGGAAGATTGTTCCGATCCAGTTGAAAATCTTCACACCGGTTGGTACTGCAATAAGCATTGTGAGCAACGCGAAGAAGGGCAGAAGTACAGAGCCCGTGACGTACATGTGGTGTGCCCACACAGTCATTGAAAGAGCACCAATCGAGATGGTTGCGTAAACCAGGGTCTTGTAACCAAAGATTGGCTTGCGGCTGAATACAGGAATAATTTCCGAAACAACACCAAAGAACGGGAGGGCAAGGATATAAACCTCTGGGTGACCGAAGAACCAGAACATGTGCTGCCAGAGAATTGCTCCGCCAGTAGCAGCGTCATAGACGTGTGCGCCGAAGATGCGGTCAGCAGCTAGGCCGAAGAGTGCTACTGCAAGGACGGGGAACACGAGAATGGCCAAGATCGAGGTCACAAGAATGTTCCACGAGAAAATCGACATACGGAACATTGTCATACCAGGGGCACGCATAGTGATGATGGTGGTGATGAAGTTCACCGAACCCATGATTGTTGCGAAACCACCAAGAGCAAGACCCATCACCCACATGTTTGAACCGATGCCAGGTGAGAAGGTTGAAGTCGAAAGAGGAGCATAGGCAAACCAACCGAAGCTTGCTGCGCCCTGAGGGGTGAGGAATCCACCAACAGTAATCAATGCACCGAAGAAGTAGAACCAGAAAGAAAGCATGTTCAAACGCGGGAATGCTACGTCTGGAGCACCAAGTTGAATTGGGAGAATTGCATTAGCAAAACCCGCAAACAGAGGTGTTGCCACCAGCAAGAGCATGATGGTTCCGTGCATGGTGAACATCTGGTTGTACTGCTCTTTTGTCTGCAAAACGTTGAGACCTGGAGCAAAGAGCTGAGCACGGATGATCAGAGCCATCACTCCACCAAGAAGAAAGTACAAAATGGCTGTGATGTTGTACATGTGACCGATGACCTTGTGGTCAGTCGAGGTCAACCACTTGACAACAATGTTTCCCTTAGACACTGGGCGTGTGACGCCAACAGTCTGAGGCTTGCTTGTTGTGGTTACAACAGGGGTGGGAGTAAGAGTTGCACTCATCGCTTTTCCCTACTACTTCGACTCGGTAGCGGATGCAACAACATTCGCTTGGTTCTTGTTACGGTCATACTCGGTTCCGAGCTGACCTTCAAAGCCCTGCTCGCGCAGGTTTTCAATGTAAGCGTCATATTCCGCTTGGGAAACAACCTTTACCTGGAAAAGCATTTGAGAGTGGAATTCACCACAGAGCTCAGCACACTTTCCTGCGTAGGTACCTTCGCGCTCAGGAATGATTGACATGACATTTGTCTTACCTGGAATCATGTCCTTCTTGTAGAGGAAGTCGATGACCCAGAAAGAGTGGATAACGTCGCGAGCGTTGAGCTGAATTTCAACCTTTTTGCCAACAGGCAAGTAAAGAGTCGGGATTGAAGATTCAAGAACTGAACCTTGTTCAGCTCCTTCTGAAAGATCAGGCTGAACCTGGATGCCTGAATAATAGACATCTTCATTGGTGTAGTTGAAGTCCCAAGCCCACTGCTTTCCAAAAGCTTGAATTGTGACATCAGGATTATCAAAACGCTGCTCAATGACTGCTTCATCGCGTGCAGTGAGAGCAAAAAGACCAATGATGAGGATCAAAGGGATGACAGTGAAAAGAATTTCGATTGGCATGTTGTAGCGCAATTGAACAGGAAGTCCGGTGTCGGTCTTGCGGCGGCGGTAGACAACCATCGACCAGAGCATGAGGCCCCAAGCAATGAATCCGATTGCCAGAAGAACAATCCAGCTGTTCACCCAGAAGTCAGTAATGAGCTGAGTGTGGTTTGTAACCGGAGCAGCCCCTGATACGAAGCCGGGCATGTAACCCGCGAGCTCCTGATCGGTACATGCCGACAGGGCAAGTACGAGCGTTGCAGCAATTGGAATTGCTGCCCATCGGATTCGACGTGTAGAACGCACTATTGGCCTTTCACAAACACTTGTTCAAATTCGGGACATAACTGTTCCGAACAATTTCAACTCTACCCTCAGAAAGAGCTGTGAATGTGTAGCAACGTGCTGGATTTTCGCTCGTCAGAAGCGAAAACGAAGTTCCTTAGTGGAATGAGTCTCCGCAGGCACAACTTCCTTCTGCGTTGGGGTTATCAATGGTGAAACCCTGCTTCTGAATGGTGTCTTCGAAGTCGATAGTTGCACCATCGAGATAGGGAACGCTCATCTTGTCGACAACTACTCCTACTCCCCCGAAATCAACAACTGCATCCGCGTCCATAGTGCGCTCATCGAAGTAGAGCTGATAAATAAGGCCGGAACATCCGCCTGGTTGCACGGCAATTCGAAGGCGTAAATCGTCGCGGCCTTCCTGCTCCAAGAGTGCGCGAACTTTCTGAGCAGCAGCATCGGTGAGACCAACGCCGTGTGCTTTGGTCTCAGCGGTTGTCGTTTCAGTCATTTCCACTCCTTGGAAGGGTTTGTCTGGGGTGTTTCTATTCTAAAAGGACAAGGTGAATGTTGCCTGCATTATTCCTGAGAACTCAAAGTTCACGAGAATTGCATTCCGCGAGGAATAGAAGTTCCGCAACGATAGCTCGTTCAAAAGACTCAATATGCAAAGACTCATTTGGGCTGTGTGCTCGAGAATCGGGATCTTCAACTCCCGTGACTAAAACTTGTGCAGTTGGAAAAGCTGACACAAAGCTGGAGATAAAGGGAATGGATCCGCCCACACCCATCTCAACGACATCTTTCCCCCAGGCAGAAGTAAGAGAGTGGGAAATCGATTGTGCTGCCCAACCACTTGTGTCTGTAGAGAACGATTCACCTAAATTGATGTCATCAAAATCGACTTGAGCTCCATATGGAACGTTATTGAGAATGTGCTGACGTACAGCTTCGAAAGCATCAGATGCTGATTGACCTGGTGCAACCCTGACGCTGATGCGAGCAGAAACACTGGGGAGCAATGTGTTTGAAGCATTGGCGACATCTGGAATGTCCATGCCTGTAACTGTGATCGAAGGCTGCGACCACAGTCGTTCAAGCACATGCCCATCACCGATGAGAGAGACTGCATCCAAGACACCACTTTCGTGCCTCATTTGGTCATCTTCATACTCAGGTATCTGGGCAACTGAGCGAGTAAGTCCCTCAACATGAACTGAACCAGTTTCGGAATAGAACGAAGAGGTCAGCTTGGCAAAAGCCATAAAGGCATCTGGCACAGCACCACCAAACATGCCGGAATGCAATGCATGATCCAAAGTTCGCACCGTGAGTTTGAACGTGGCATTCCCCCGCAACGTAGTAGTGAGTGCTGGCGTTTCAAGATCCCAGTTCCCTGAGTCGGCAACAACAATGACGTCTGCCTCGAGCAAGGCGTGATGATCTTTCAAGAAGTTCTCAAATGACGGGGAACCAAATTCTTCTTCTCCTTCAACAAAGAGAACAATCCCCAAATCAACATTCTCAACAAGTTCCGGAAGAAGACGAAGAGCTGAAATGTGAGCCATGATGCCCGCCTTGTCATCTGCTGCACCACGACCAAAAAGACGTCCGTCTTTCTCAATTGGTTCAAATGGTTCGCTCTCCCACACCGCAAGGTCACCAGGAGGTTGAACATCATGGTGGGCGTAAAGCAGAATCGTTGGCTTTCCATGAGCTGCTTGACGTCTCGCAACAACAGCGGGCTGTCCCAATTCGTCGCTATCTGACTTCATCGCTCTCTGGATGTGAACTGTGTCAAACAAATTTGTTCCACGAGCCAACTCAGCAACTTGTTCAGCACTCTTCACCACCTGTGATGGATCAAAAGAAGACCAGGAAACCGATGGGATACGGACCAATTGCGTGAGATCGTGCATTGATTGCGGAAAAGCTTGTGACACCATTGCACGAACGTCAGAAATTGAAGCAGTCATGCCGGTAATCTTATGGTCGAAGCTTTCAAACAAAGGAACATCGTGGCTAAGAACTCTGAAGAAAACATC
>ERZ1034361.1355-NODE-1355-length-13185-cov-3.144873_pt1 | contig 13185 bp, 32 predicted proteins | sample MGYA00520617_ERZ1034361 | MGnify/ENA primary metagenome ERZ1034361 (study PRJEB33736, sample SAMEA104284507) | Azolla filiculoides | biome: Urban; feature: Water surface; material: Ditch water | place: Netherlands | collected 2015-10-28 | depth 0-0.1 m ... | reverse complement strand
ACTACTTTAATAGACAAACCACCTCATACAAAGTCTTTGACGACCATGCTGTAAGACCAATAGCTGGAGAGATGTGGATTGATAGATCTAATGGTCAAACCTATATATGGTCTGGCTCTCAATGGGAACCAGCAAATCCAAAGGAGGGTGACCTATGGTTGTGGTAGATGAAATCGTAATCCCAGAAAAAAGTCATGGGATGAAACGTAAGCTTCGTAATATCTGCAAGATCAGAGAGCATGAATGGGAAGGTTTCTACCATGACGAATGGCTATTCCTTGATTGCACTAAGTGTGAAGCTAAGAATATCCAGCATCATCTCAATCAAAAAGAGATGAGAGCATTAGCCAATGGATGGAGTCCTAATCGTTTATATATTGATATAGATAGTTATGGAAACCAATGGAAGAAGGATAGCGGTGACTATTCCAAACATATATCCTTTGGCTATCTTAAATTCAAGAAAGCGCGTGAAGGAGATAGCTGGGGTAGACCAGATATCAAACCTGTATAAATTTTGGCGGTATAAAGAACTTCCCCCATCCTCCCTATATAAACAATTAACCCTAGTAGAGTATAAAACCTTTGCTAGGGTTTTTTGCTATCCCCATAGCAGAGAAACAAGCTTTCCCCCATAGCCCCATATCCCTGATCAAGAAATACCCTCGATTTATACACAGATATGCCTGATTTATACACAGGTTTATGCACAATCATCTTACTGAATGTTTAGATAGATAGGGTTTGTTGGTTTGGATATAATGGTTTGGAGAAGAGCGCACCTATATATGGGGCGTTCGTAATGCCCAAACCACTACATCTAGTATCCCCAAACCTTCAAACCAGGCTATTTCCCCTTGATGATAAACCAAATAACCAGTAATGGGGCTAATATAACTGTCAGAATCAGAGCAGAAATATCCATAAACATTGTAAAACCTTTCATAATTAATTAAAAACCAGGATAAATGGTTTGATATTGTGTTGTTATATATAGGGAGGTTTGTATATAGTTATATAGGGGATATTGGGAGTTGATCGTAATACCCCCAGGGTTTTGAAGGTGGATCGTAATACCCTGGTCAAACCTCAAACCTTATATCCTCAAACCTCAGTGATTGTTTGCCCAGAAAACCGCGGCAGTCATCAAACCAAGTAATACTATTCCTACTATAGCAAATACATCCATATATCTATTGTACCTTATATAGGGGATATAGGGTTTGGATCGTAATGTTATATATAGGGATAAGGTTTGATATCTGAATACCCTGGGTTTTTTCAAACCATCGTAATCCCAAACTTCCAGCGATTTTTTTAGGCCCTTCGTAATACAATTGTTATATTTGGATACTTGACAAATGTGGTTTGATGTGGCGCCCCCACCTCCCCGAAGGGAGGCAGGGTTATGTTATTCAGCCACAGCCATTATGTCGTCTAGAGACTCAAACCCTTCATCCTCAACTTCCAATGCTGACAACAACAACTCAAAGGTTTCATTTACAAACCCTTCAGCGATAGGTGTCGTCTTTACAATGTCTGTTGATAGAGCATATGCGATAGGCAATCCTAGGTCGTTATACTCAAAGAAATCAGAGAAGTCTTCATCTCCCTTATAGGCAATCCACAACTCTGCGAGAATATCGCAACGGTTAGAAAAGGGGGTGGAGGCTGTTTCGGACATTATTCATCTCTTTCTCGTATTCGGCTGATTCTATTACTACTGCTAATCGGTTATGTAGGATTGTTGCTTCATATTTGGCTAGATATACCCCGACCAAATCAAGGTCAAGTGTCAAATCATTTACAATCTCACCTAACTTCTTAGCCGCTTTTTCTTCTTGTGTCAATCGTTTTGTCATCTTATCTCCAGTTTACAGCAAAGCCAATACAAAGTCAATCCAAGTGGACACACTTTCTGGAATGTTCTTGTATGTTTGTTTAAATGTGGTTGCATCAATAAAGAAGTCTTCGTCTCCGATATAGTCTCCTCCTAGCTCAGGTTCCCAACCAAGGGTAAGGGCCTTAGCTTCTTCTTCTGTGAGTACTAGGTTAAGTTCTGGCATGAAGGTTCCTGTACCATACCCCGAATATTCCTCAACGATCGAAAATGCACATAGGACCCACTCATCGTAGTGCTCATCCTCGGGTAGCACGGTTGACTCATCTGCACCACGGTTATAAACATTAATGTCAAAGTTATCTTTAATAGTGTTAAGCAACATTCTTATCCTCTTCCCATTCTCCCTTATCGATACCGCACCATTCACACAGCTGTCCACTGTAGTAAGGCGTAGGAATCCATAAGTGTTCATCTGATTCTTCACAAGGGTATGCTTCGTACATGTCTACATACAAACCTTGGTCGTGTTCTTCATCTGTCCAAGGTACTTCACAGATAATGTAGTTCATACGGTTAACATAGGCAATGCCGTTTACATACCCTGAATAGTCTCCACCGTCTACCCACGTCCAAACGTAGTGTGAGTCAGTCTCCTCAACAAGCTTAAGGTCTTCACCATAAGTCTCTAGATAAACAATGTCACCACCGATACCAGCAATGGGCTTGTACTTTGATTCCCACTCATCATAGGTAAGATTAGTCATAGTGTCTCTCATTCACTAGTAGGGATATCCATTATCTCATGGATTAGGCTATGTTGTCAAGTAGGTCAGGCTGAAAACCTGCCCACCAATCTTCACCTGCATTAACTACAGGAGCAGATTTGAATCCCTTAGATATAACAAGATCGAATGCTTCTATATCTTGGGATATGTCCACGGTATTGAAAGCAATACCTTTGTTAGTAAGATAGGTTTTAGTAGCTGTGCATTGAACACAGTTGGGCTTAGAGTATACGGTAACTGTCATATTCTATTTTACCACGTCTAGGGAATTCCGTATAGACCATACTTGATAGTCTCATCATACATATACCGTTGGTAGTCTACGCTAGCAGTCTCACCATAGAAGAAAGCGTTCTTGCGATAGCGATTAATCTTTACCCTGTAAAACATAGGCTCTTCCTTGGCTTGGTATACTTCACCTACCACATTATGAAAGATTCTATTCCAAGTTACATCTTTTACTTTAGGTCGTGACATCTTCCAACTCCTCAATCATTTCTACACCGAGGTCATAGACAGCATAGTTACCAAGATTATTATATACAGCAAACCTAGCAGAACGCATAGCCATTTCAATATCTTCTGCTTCTACTTCGATCGGAATACCTACATACATTAGATACTTAGTCATTCTCTAACTCCTCAATAACATTGGCAGGAGTATCCTCACCAAACATCTCATCTGCCTCTTCGATAGTCAACCACACTACCCCAGGAGGATTCGGGGTATAGAAATAGGTTGCCGTATTAAAATCTAAATAGAGAGTATTAGCCTCTAGTTCAGTACGTTTAGTAATCACTCTACCACCTCAATCGTTGCCCAATGCTCAACATCATTGCCACGGACAAGTTCCCAAATGTCTTCGCTTGCGTTGTCCTTGACATATTCAAGCCAATCTTCATCAGACATATACTCATTCCCAAAGTTAGCAATGCCAAGTTCATCTTGGTCATACACTAATTCAACAGTTACTTTGATAGTCTTAGGCATTATGCTCTTTCCATATCTAGATTAAGATTCATAGGATAAACATCCCCATTGTTAAATCGTTCCCAAGCCATTGCTTCAGCTTCATCTTCGCTATCTGCGTCAATACTAATATCGTATTGGTTGACTTCGGTAAGAACAAAAGTATAGTTATTCATCTTCGTCTTCTTCTTCTTCCTCTAGCTCGGATACAACAATGTCGAATACACCGTCATAGTGGAAAGGGTCGTTTTCCCATTCCCAGCCCATAGCCTCTGCGTCAGACTCATTATCTGCTTCGACTACACCGTAGAAATCAACGGTTACTTTTACTTCGTACTTAGGCATTACATTCCTCTCTCAACTGATAATACAAGTATATCAACACCCACTGACAGCGAACAAACTGAAATGCCACTTCTGGGGATTTTGTTACCCTTTCGTAATAAAGAAATAATTAATAAAAGTCCTGGGAAAAGATGGGCGCCATCGTAATTAGATCTAGATCATTATCTATATGTGATCGCAGCGCCCCCCTCTGGGGGAGGCAGTTTAGTCACTTGCCTAGGTGTTATGGCTTACGCCATGGTCATTGACTGAACGATTTTGAGAATGCGGTTCTTCTCTGCGTTCATAGCAGGGTCAAAGCCAGAAGCCGAAGCCAAGACCGACTCGTTGTTGCCCTTACGACCTGAACGATACCAGTCCAAACGCTCCGTGATACCATTCAACGCACCCCAAGCAGTTCCAGCAATCATGTTGTTGAACTGACCTGTGTATACATCTTCGATAAGGTCAATCTTGTTCTGCCACTTCTTGACAGCACCCTTTGCGTCGTTCTCTGGCATAGGGTAGACAGCCTGAAGAATCTCGTGGAATTGGTCATTCGTGATTTCAGTCTCAATCATAGCCTGTGCCATTTTGTCAAACTCATCCATATACTGATTAGCAAGACCAAGAGCCTCACGAGCAATCTGAACCTTGCCCTCTGCGGTCTGCGTGTGACGAATCTTGAACGACTGCTTTGCGTTTCGCCAGTGACCAGTGCCAGAGCCAATCGCCATGTTGAGAGTGTTAGCACAAACAACACGAACAGGCGTGATAGAAGCCATGATAGAAACAGAACCGTCGTGTGATGTATTCACAAGAAGATAAGTGTTGATTTTGTCAGACACTCCGTTAGGGTCAAGAATAGTCTCACGCTCTAGTGCCAAAGCACCAAAGACAACACGACCACCCTTGATAGAGCCAGCCGTCTCCCAACGACCACCACCGTCTAGCAGGTTGTCACCAAAGGTGAACAGCTCCTCATTCTGAAGCGTGTGATAGCGTTCACCAACGATTCCCAGAACATCATTCTGCCCATCAACAAATGGGTTGGTTCGTGCCACAAAGTAGTTGGTCTTGTCAGAGACAAAGCCGTCTGGCAGAGGTACATCAACAAGACGCACATCCCAGTTATCGAGGTGAGCCAGCTTTAGCATTTCCTCGGTGTTCACTTCCTCAGTGAAGACAGTACCCAAACCATGCCAAGCAGGTTCACGCAAAGAAGCAAAAGCAACTTCGCCATTCTCGCCAATTTCAAGTTCGTGTGCCATGTGTGACACCTTTCGTTTAGAGGGATTGTTTCTTTATATATACAAGTATACAGGAACCCACTGACAATGTATATATCCCAGGACTCTTTTTTGCTGTTCGTAACTAAACTGTTACATTGCAGATCGGGGCGCCGCCCCAGGGTATGAAAGAAGGCAGTTTAAGGACATGCCTAGGTCCATGTGCAATACGTCAAAGAAAGGAATTAAGAAGACGCATTGCACTCCATAGCCCCTCTATGGAAACTAGTCGATATCGACATCCTCGACATCATATTCAAGGTTAACGACATCTTCAGAGTCAAGAGCAATGTCAAGACCGTTGATTTCAAGGTCGTAGCTAGACAGGTTTGAAATGTCGTCAAACATTGAAACCTCAACCTCACCACGGAATGATATGGTTCCAGAGATAGGAACCGTGCGAGTAGTCTCAAAGCAGAACAGTTCAGCAAGCTCTTCAGCTACAGACTTGGTAACCTCGTCGTTCTGTACCTTTTCAATAAGCCAGTCTTTGACAGAGTTGTGAAGACGAAACTCGTTGTCAACCTTTTCGCTGTAGAGGTGCTTGTAACGGTCACGCTGTCCGTTAGCTACTTCAACCTCATCCTTCAAACGCTGGATATCAGAATCCATTGGCAAGGTTTCTACTACAGGGGGGAGTTCTACATACTTGACACCCTGCGATTCAAGGTACTCATCCATACTTCCAAAGCTATTCATTGTTTTCCTTTTCGTTGTTGTTGTTAGTTAAGTATACAGGGAGCCACTGACACTAAAAGACTTGGACAGGCTCAACGATAGTATCGGTTTCGCCTTCTTCTACATCATCATCGACGGTAGAAAAGTCAAACTGCGGGTAATCCTCAGCAGACATATAACCCTGAGAGACATAGTACTTAGCCTCTGCTTCTTCACTGCTGGTAGCCTTGACATAGAACGACTCGCCACTTGTTACTTGATAAAGACCCAATTTGGTTTCCTTTCCTTATATATCAAGTATGACAGGTAATGCTGATAATGTAAAGACTTTTCTGGGAATTATTCCGCCTATCGTAAATAGTTGACAAGCTGATCGCAGCATGGCGCCCCCTGCCTGGGGCAAAGGGAAACCCCCTACAGGACTCCGTATATCGAGTTTGCGAGTAGGGGGTTAGTGAGCAGTTTACTTAGACATACTCAGGTCATTTTCCATTACAGCAGGTCAATAACCGTGTTGTAAGTGGTTGCGTTTACTTCCTCTTGCGAGGTCATCTTCAGAACCTTCAGGTTCTTTTCCAGCAGAGCCTTCTTCGTGGTGTAGTCACGACCAAACGACTGGTGACGGTTAGGCTCTTCAGGAGCAACAGGTGCGTCAGGGAAGCCAAGAGCCTTCGAGTCGGTGAGGTCAATGGTAACGCTGTTGTAGCGAGGGTTTACACGAATAACGCTGTCGTAGGCAGTACCAATCAACTCAGGCTTATTAGTCAGAGCCTCAATGGTAAGACGAACAATCTCAGCCTTGTGAGCCTCAACTGCCTCGTGGTATGCCTTCTTCTCGGCAGGGTAGTTAGCAATATCTTTCTCAATCTGAGCAAGACTTGCCTCAATGTCCGCAATCAAAGAAGCGGTAGGGATTTTCACAGAGAGTGAACGAGCCATTATAGATTTTCCTTTTCTATCGTTGTTGTTGTTATTACAATTATATCAGAGGGGTCTGACACCGAAGGTGTGAGCAGTTTTTATTCCACCAGCATACTCAGGCTAATGGGGCAGTTTTACCTGATGCCCAGCAGACTGACTAGAGTCAGACCTTAGCGAACCGTAGTCCAACGGTCAGCACCGTTCACTTCGAGAAGCACACGAGACGAGCCGTTTGCGTTCTTGATGATTTCCTTGACAGTTCCAGTAACCTGCGACTTAGCCGTGGTGAATGCCTGTCCGATAGTGGGAGTACCCATTTGCTTCCTCATTTCTGTTGGCGAGCCAGCCAACTTAGTTATTTTTAGTCATAAGCGTTTTTGCTTATATATCCATTATGAGGCATAAACGACCAAAAGTCAATAGTTTTTCCAAAGTTTTTTGGGAAAGTTTTTAATGTCTTCGTAACAAGGAGGGTGGGGGGCGCCTCTAGATCTAGCGCCCTGCCTCCACTACTTTTTGGTAGCAGAGAACAGGATGTCATTGCGTTGAAATACACACTGACCACAGGTGACACAAGCACTACCCTTTTCACTAATCATAGGAAGTTTCTTGTTGTTTTCAGGGCAGGGTACAGCAGACTTGCCAGTGATTTCAAGAATGTCTGCCTTACCAATAGCAAAGGTTTGAGCAAGGTAAGCCAACTTGATACCGTGTGTCTCTTTCAAGTCAACAGCCAATTCTTTATTAGCACTATCGGTTGAGAAATAGAAGCCAAGGTTAGGAATGTCAATCAGGATAGGCACAGCAAAGTCTGACCGCGTGTAAGCCCAGAATTGAACATCTTGGAAGTCACAAATAACATCACGCCAAGCGATAGTGTAGTCTTCGCTAAAGAAGTCACCGTCCCAGTGAATACGAAACAGTTTCTCGGCATTACGCTTTTCACAATCAGCAACAAAATCACTAATCATTTCGTGAAGAAGGTTATACATAGTCAGGTAGTCTGCGTCCTTGACCAATGCCCAGTTGTGCTCCAAGTTGACTCGCACACCCTTGAACACCTTTTCAAGTTTGCCAGCGTAGCAGATAGTCTCGCACACGCTAGTGGCTCCAGGGCAGGAATATGCCTTGCCAGAGGGCAAACCAAAAGTGTTAGCAATAGAAGCCTGTTTGCCGTTAGGGGTTACAGCGTTAGTTACTTTACGGTCTTTTGAGCGAATCAACTTTGTCATAGTTACACTATACACTGACCCACTGACAGTGAAGATAATCTCTTATCGTAAATCGATCACTGCAGCAGAGGGGGCGCCCCCGAAGGGGGTAGCCTTAGCCACCTAGAATGTGATTAGCAAACTTTTCTGCCACTTCTTCGTCAGTCTCCCCAACAAACAAACCAGCATACCTTACAGGTCCGAAATCCCTAACCTCATCAAACTGAATGACCCTAGTCTTTCCATCCCATTTGGAGTAAAACTCTCGTGTCTGGAAATCAAGAGTGTAGACACCCTCACACATCAGAGTATCGTTCTCAAAGTCACTCTCATCTACCAAAGGCACTTTGCCTGTAGAATACATAATTACCTTAAGAATGTCTGACCCTGTATTCCGTGAGAAACTAGGGTTGTAGGCTTGATAGAAAGCCTCATCCAATGCCCAGTTATTTGTCTCGGGATAGGTAGTGTAGTTTTGTGGGTCTTCTACAAACCAGCATTTCTCCAAAGCCTGTTCCAGAGTATCCAATACCCTGTGACCCTGAATGAACTCTAGGATATTCTTTCCCTGACCTTCGGGGTAGCCATCCCATTGACCATACTGTGCGACAACAACTTTACCAGTCTTGTCAATAACCTTAGTTAGGTGTCGTGTTCCCATTAGTACCCTGCTTTCTCTAGCATAGCCAAAATCTCATCCATTTGTTCTTTAGTCAAGGTTTCGATAACCTCATAGTCAATAACATCCTCAAACATTATTTTCCTTTCGTTGTGATACAAGTATACCGCTACCCTCTGACACTAAACGGTATTGGGTAGGTCGTAGCTATCCTCAAAGTCACGAATGACTTCATCAGCCTCATTGTTCATTATAAGGAATACATACTCATAGCGGTCACTGTCTGATACCTCACCAAGGTTGCTCCACTGTTGGGGGGTAAGGTCTGAATAATCAAACATAAGAGCGTCATCTGAACCATAGTTACCGTCTGAAGATACATAAGCCATTTTATTGTCCTTTTCTTTTGGGAGATAATACTACTATATCGTAACCCACTGACACTGAAGCACCTAGAGGGGAGGGCGCCGATCCCTTCTAACTCAGCTCAAAGAGGAACCAGGCAAATACAATAAATGCAAAGAGAAAGACTACGCCTTCCAATCTTGCACCTTCGAATACTTGATAGGCATATCACCCTCATAGTAGTGAGTGACAAACTCCATAGCACTAGGCCAAAACATCAGGTTGATACCCTGTGCGTTATGGAGCTGCACCAAGTCCTCTGCCAATACATTATAGAGTTGGTCAATAGGATAACTATCCTTAGCATTAGGCTTACTCATTGTCAAACTCACTTTCGATAATCCAGTTGTGGAGGTGGTGCTGTTCTACGATAGCGTGAACAGGTGCTACGGTCAAACCCTTATAGCCCACACCTTCGGGTAGCGAGATAAGCTTATCCCACTCACCCTCATTAGCATAGTCAATAGCCTGAATACAAGGCTCAACCATATACGAGGGTACAGGGGGGAAGTGGTTAGACTGTAAGTGCCAGCCAATCTGTTGCTCTAGTGAGAGTCCAAGTTCTTCATCACTCATTGCCATTGCTGATAGGTTTCCCATTAGTTTTCCTTACCTAGATAGATATCAAACTCGATATCATTGCCATTGTCATCTTTTACTGTGTAGCCCATTCTACCCTACTTCCTATAAAAACTCAAATGGGTCACGGTCTTGGAAGATTTCCTCAAAGTCCCGATATGAATACTGCTCTGGGTTCTTTTGCCAGTCCTCAAGAGCCTCAAGGATTTCCATACCCTGCTCGTCACCCTCAAATGGATTGCTTTTCATTGTTTTCCCTTCGTTGTTAATATAAGTATATATGTACCCACTGACAGCGAAGGTATTCGTAACCTACTTAATACCCTCGATCAAGGTCGGGGCGCCCCCTCGGGGGTAGCCTAGAAGGGTGGTTGCCACCTGTTAGCATTATACTTGACATCTTTATATTTACTATAAAGAACAAGAAACGCTACAAACTGAAGAACATTAGCAAGAAACAAAATGCCAAACAGGATTATATATTCCATTAGCCCTCCTCGGCATAGCAAGCGTTAAAGAAAATGTCTCGGCTAAATCGCTCATTGTCATTACTAAAGTAATCAGCAAAAGCGATTGCCATATTCTCGATTTGTTTGTCGGTAGCGTCTGAAAAGTGATACATATCGTTAATCACATCAGCGGTGAATACATAGTCTTTGCGTGTCATCATCTTAGTTCTTTTCCTTTGCGTTGTTGGCTCGTGCCTTTTTGATTGCTACATCTGTACGAATAGATTTCATCTGTTCTTCTACCCCTGCCATTACAGTAGCAGAGTTTACGGCATAAGTGCCGAAGGTGTAGAGCAGATACATCTCTGCCTGTTCTTTGCTGTAGTTGCGTAGGCTCATCAGTTCTTTGACCAAGCCGTCTACATATCCAAATACTTCCATTAGTTTACCTTCCGTTTGTTTATATCTTTATTTTAGCATTACCCTCTGACACTAAAGGACAAAGACCACCATGCACTCATGGTCATTCATTTGCTCAATCGTCAAGCGAGTATTGCACTGGGTGCATTCTCCGATAAGACCTGCACGAGTTGGAATCACTTTCATCATCTTCATAACTATATTATGACATGACCCACTGACACTGAAGGGGGCGCCCCTCGATCTGGCTGACCATCCTGGATTCGAACCAGGAACCTTAGAGTTAACAGCTCTCTGCTCTGCCGTTGAGCTAATGGTCATTGGTGGGGTAGGAGATTAGCTCATCATTGCTAATGCTTGGCAGGATTTCTGTTAATTTCCCTACCCCTAGCGACTCTGACCAGACTTGAACTGGCGACTTCTTCCGTGACAGGGAAGCACTCTAACCAACTGAGCTACAGAGCCAAGACGCTATTTAGTTATAAAGACATTCTATCAGAATACCTACTGATTATCAAGCCAGCCACGCCAGCCACAGTCACAAATCTGTAACGATTGACCTTGACGAAAACTAGGATGATTAGTAACGATATTTAGATTGTGTCCCTTGCCTGAGTGTTCGTTCAGACGGTTCTTTGTACGCTTATCCATTATTTATTCCTATTCTTTACTTCTATGTAGTAGAAAAAAGCATCTGCGAGGTCTGCGAAAGCCTCATCCATTTTGTCCATTACGCAAACTCCTTGATTGCTTGGTTCTTTACATTGGCACGAGTACGCTGACGGTTAGGTCGGTTGTCGTGTGTGGTAGCCGCATTGGAACGACGCAACTCACGCATAGCAACAATGTATGCGGTGTTGGCAATCTTCTGTGGTTTCTTTACTTTCTTCATACTTCAATTATAACCTGACCTACTGACAATGAACGGCATTTCTGGGGTGTTTCTTAAACTTTCTTAAAATGTTTTACTGGATGGAAGGAGGCGCCCCCCTAGTCCCACTGGGAGTTGAAGATTTCGCCTTCCTCTGTTCCCCAACCAAGGTTGAAGTTGGCTTCGGTAGGCATGTCCTGCCCATAGTCCTCTGGGAAGTCGTCTTCCGCAGGGTCGTTGTAGGGCGTGTCATTAGCCCACCAATCAATGATTTCATTGTCCTCACCGAGGATAGGCTCTGCCTCCTCAACAAGGATAGAAGTGTCAAAGGACTCGATTGCTTCGTATTCGTTCATACGAACATTCTAACACGAGGCACTGACAGTGAACAATAGTTTTGGAAAAGTTTTTGAAAAATTTTCGGGAATACTTAATATCGTAACGTAATGCAACCTGGATCGGGGGGCGGCGCCCCCTGTGGATAACTTTGGGGTATCGGCTTATTTGCTGTGGATAACTACAGGCTCATCCGATCCCCCTGTGGATAACTATTTGCTAAACATTTTTCCAAATGCCTCGCCATAGTGTTCCTTGCGGTGACGACGCAATTCCGCCATAGCCGTCTGCCATGCTCTAGCCTTAGCCGTCTTGATACCACACTCAGGGCAAGTGTACTGAGTGCTAACCGTGACAAATCCTTTAGCCAATTTAGTTTTCCTTTCGTTTGATTTTATTTTACCTTATGCCACTGACACTAAACTAGTGGAGTGACGGAGACAACAGCAAAGCCAAAGCTACGCACACGGCGACAAAAGTCTGCCACGCCTTGCTCTTCGATTGAATAGGTTTCCCCTGTTTCAATTACTACCTGATAAACCATTTACTTACACTTTCCTTCGTGCTTGACCAACTGATAAAATGTCCAACTGAATGACAATCCGCAATAAGAGCAAACTCTATACTTCACAAGAAACCTCCGTGTGTGTTATGTAGCCTTCAAGCATAGAAGGCACTTGGTGATAGGTTACGGCTTTGCCGTAGATGTTGTTAGCGATAACGATAACGCCATTACACTTTTCGCAAGTCATTATTTCTTTCCCCATTCTTTCATCATTTCGACCTGAAGACCGAGCAATTCCTCGGCGGTCATTTCTTCAATGTTGGAGACTCCGTTAGCGGAGATGATTTTCATTGACATTTGAGTTTTCCTTTCTTTTGCTTACAAGGTAAGCCTATCACGACCCACTGACAACGAAGCCACGACACGCCGATAAATTAAAAAATAAATAAAAAAGTTTTGGGGAACTATATATAGTGTCCTTAAGCGATACCTACCCCTAGATATGGGGGGCGCCCCCGAGTTATCCACAGGTTTATCCACAGGTAACTCGATCCGCCAGGGTAGCGATTATGCTAGGCACAATTCGTCGTTATAGTGATAGTCACGAAACGCCTGTACCTCTTCACCGAAAAAGTCATAGAAGGTAGCGTTAGTGCCACACTGTAAGCAAGTGTAGTGAAGTGGAGAAATAACTTTTGACATTTAGTGCCTCTTTTCGTGATTTACAAGTTGATAGAATGTCCAAGAGAAGGACAAGCCACAGTGACGACAAACCCGATATTTCATCAGAGGTCGAACATCTCTCGCTCATAGATTTCTTCGAAACGGTCAAAGTATTCCTCTGGGGTTTCGTTTTCTTTGTATTCCATTTTATTTTCCTTTACTCTTAGTTTCTTTATATCTTCAGTCTATATGCTATTGGCTAAAAGTCAAGCCGACACGCCGATAAACTGAAAAGTTTTTATTTATTTTTTTATTCT
>ERZ1034361.1354-NODE-1354-length-13193-cov-2.503507_pt1 | contig 13193 bp, 13 predicted proteins | sample MGYA00520617_ERZ1034361 | MGnify/ENA primary metagenome ERZ1034361 (study PRJEB33736, sample SAMEA104284507) | Azolla filiculoides | biome: Urban; feature: Water surface; material: Ditch water | place: Netherlands | collected 2015-10-28 | depth 0-0.1 m ... | reverse complement strand
AAGTGCTGCTTTGGGTACTGGCATAGCAAACTATACGATTACATATAGCAATGGCTCAATGACAATTACGCCAGCGACTAGCGGCTCGGTTGTAGAAGGGTCGAAACCTATCACCTGGTTGACGAGGTTGAATCTCGACAGAGTTTCGTCCAACGCGAGAACGAATACATCGTTTACATAGTCGAATCCTGGGTTTATGTTTGTGAGGCCCGTAATCGTGCCGATGTCGAAGCTTATAGGAATGAACGCATCTTCCAACGGGGTGGATATCGTGATCGGGGATCCACCGGTCATAGGAACTAATGCAGGGGGAACAGTGGAATAGTCTGTCGAGTCGATACTGACATTCAAAAAGTTCTCAATCAGATCGGTAACGATCGTTATCGTCTGCACATTAGAAAGAACACTGTTTATATCGACAGAGGCTGAGCTGTTGTACGGGCTAGCAAATTGAACAGGTTCAGATATATTAATAGCACGATCGACAGTGGTTATATTGAGACCATCAGAGAACGTATTTGCACCATTAAGCTTTATACCAACCATTACAGTATCAGAGGATACGTTACGTTGTCCTACTATCACCCCAGTCACAGTATTATTCGACTGTGATACGGTTTCAAGAGGGATGAACGCGACGCTCGTATTTCCAACAAAGATCACCTGATCAGATATTATCACGTTGGTGCCGTTTGCTGTGTAACCAAAGCCACCACTGTTGATACTGAAGTTGATTTGGCCAGAAGATTCTGTCGATACTTTGGATACACGAGCGAGTCCACCATAACCAGGCGAACTTGTTATGCTGACTATATCACCGATGGCATTATTTGAAGTCCCTGTACGTACGTCATTGTTTGATATGTTAACGCGCTGTAAAGATCCTCTGACGATACCGTATACTACACCATTGCTCGTAATATCATCAAATCCAATGAAACTACCCTTGACGTTCGACAGGTGTATGATAGGAATTATGGTGTTCCCTACAACAGTGAAGTTGACTCGGTCTACAATCGCTGTAGCTCTCGACACTGATCCGTATATAGATGCGCCTTTCAGACTAGCAAGACTGCTGGGCTCAACTGGATACAGTTCAACATATTGACCCTCTTTCCATATGGACGAGGAAGGTTTTATGATGTCTTGTGATGGGTAGTAAACGGATACATTTTCACTATAGAACAATTTGAAGAACAGTAGAATACCTTCCTTTGTTCCCTTTCTACGATAAAGATCCAGAATATGTTTGGTGATGAATCTCACAGACTCTCCATCGAATGGAAGGTCATTCAGATATTTGTTCTTATAGAACAGCAGCATTTGTCCAAGAGTATTGTCTATGTCGTTATACTCAAACATTCTCCGGTTGTGATATATGCTTTGGTTCCTAGCAGCCACGATTTTGAGCTCGTTGTATGAGAACGAAGTTTGTAGCGTTGCTTGATAAGCCAACGCTTCTTGGTATGTTGCGAACTTCGTAGCAAAGTGAACTCTTTCAGACCCGGATATATCCGACATTGAATATCCGGTGACGTAGTATCCCTCAATATCCTGCTCGAGGAATTGATAATAAGATTTCACAAATTCAACAAGCTCGTTCCCATCTTCTGCATATATGGATGGGAACTGCTTCTCTATCTGGTACGATATATATTTGTCTAGGTTCATGATCAGGCCTCAATCATGTTGATCGTCACGTCTACATTTCTTATAGAGAATACACTACTCTTAGGGGCCTTTACGTTACGATCGACGGTATTCGCATACACTTTGATAGCAGGTCCTGTATACCCACTCGTGGTGAAGTTCACAAGGTTCACTTCGCCTGTTGTATAATCGACTGTTCCTGCATTATATCTGAGAACGTGCAAGGTTTGGGTGTTGCTGCTCATAATGATTATGTTGCCTTTGCCATCGTCTTGGAAGAAGGCTTCGACGCCGTTATACATATACACTGAGCTCTTGACAGCTGGGGTGTAATTGCTTATGTTCTCGTTGATGTCGAAAGCATATGGTACAACCAAGGCAGCTCCAAAACTCAGTCTAGGGTTTTGCTTCAACGTAGTAGGAGGGGAGTAATCTATTATTGGGTTTACTCTAATTGTATTGCTTAGCACGCCGGTATCCACATCGTCAATCAGCTTTGACAATCTGGACGTCTGCAATGTTGTTCCAAAATCGCTGAGATATGTATTACTATAGCTCTGAATAACCTCACGTATCAGAGTCTCTAATTCGACTGCTGATTTGCCAGTTTGCTTTTTCGAGTAGTATACAGTTATGTCAGCCTCTGCGTATATGAATTCAGGATCGACGAATATAGGTTGGATAGGCAATGGTGTTTTATCAGACAAGAATGAAATCACAGTGGTCTTGAAACTCTCGGATATGTTGGTTCCGCTATGTGGGTTGATGGAAACAGCAACTTTACCGTATCGTGGAGGGTTCATTTGATCTCCACCATACACACTCACAGATTTGATCACACCACTGCCAAACTCCTTCTTGAGAAGGTTCTCGTAGTCTCGAGCAGTTACCGCTCGTTCCTGATTCTGTATCGATTTGGGCGCGAAGTATTTCACACTGGATATACTCTCTTTATCCCCGCCGCCAGTAGCAGCGCTGAATAGAGTCACAGATGTTGGATATGCGAATGAGGTTACGAACTTGAATGCCCCGTTTGGTGCACTTCCAGAACACACTCTGTACGACACTTTAATATCTTCGTTAAAGGTTGGCTCTCTACCAAACGTATTTTTACCAAATGTGATCCCATAACCTCCAGTCAGAGTAGGTTCAACATAGAAAACTTTGTCGGTGGCATTGACACCAAAAATACTCGATCTGAAAAGAAACTCTTCAGATCCATTGTTCAGGAATACGCGAATGCTGTTGATATCTACATTGGTGTTTGTGATTGATATCATAGACGATGTGTCCGAGATATAGAAAGTCTCGGTTATATCTTCCCCCTCATACACGGGCATACAGTTGATTTCATATACACCGGTGGATCCAGCTCTCAGCGTCGCTATTTGTGTGCTGCTCGTGTAGAAGTTATATGTTGTTCCATTGTAGGTTGTCGAGAACTTCTGGCCGGCTGGTATAGTCAGAGTCGCTACGTTGTTTAACGCGGGCGCAGAGATTCTCAGATTGACTTCGGCCTTGGCTGAGGTGGCTGATCTTGGAAGGTAATTCAATTCCTTGGCATGAGACATGACAGAGCTCTCGAGCTGAGCCGAGTCAAGGAACATCTCACTTATTGCCATGTTCGTGTAGAAGTTGTTTTGGTATGTGTTATAAGCCAGCACATCCAAAAGAACGGAGAGGTTTGAACCTTCAAAGTCATAGTCCTTGAACCTGGTTTGGCCTCTGAGGTAGGCTTTCATCTGCTCTTTGAGCTGGAAAAAGTCTAGCTCTGTAATAGGTGTTTGTGCCATTTATCGGGTTCTTTCCAAAAATATCGAGACAGTTACAGGTTCTTGAAGGTTTCTAACATAGAAGGTTATGTTGACTTTCACGGTATAATTATCATATTCAGGAATAACTTCTACGTTGATTACAGTGGCCCTTGGTTCGAAACTATTTATGGTGTTCCTGACACTCTGCTCAATCATCATAACCGTGGCTGGAGTCATATTATCGAACAGGGATTTGCGGACATCGCTGCCAATCAAAGGCTGGAACAGCCGTTCTCCCTTATCCGTCAATATCAGATTTTTTAAAGACTCTTTAACAGAATCTTCATTCAACCTAATAGCAACATCGTTGTTAAGAGGATTCAGCGTCAGATCCTTGTGGAAGTCTGAGTATACCGTTAGCTTTTTAGATCTGGGTGCAAAAATGTCTAGTGCCATTTGTTTTCGTTCCTATTTATGACTGTTACCACATTTGACTTGGAGGGCCAGTGTCGATGTGCACAAAGTGGCTTTCTGGGTATGGTCTAACTCTACTAAACCCGATAGAATTTGCGTGCCCTTTGAACGTCTCGAAATCGATTCCACTGTATGACACCATGCTGATGTCGAATGCTTGCCCAGCTCTGTGCCAGCTTGCTTTAGCCTTTCCCGGGTTTGCTTGTTGTTGACCCCATTCAGTGCGATATCCACCATTAGGTGTTATGATCATCTGCCTACCCAAACGCAGGCTGAGTCTATACAGCATCACCTTTTCCAACAAGGTGATGTTAGTCCATGTGAGACTTCCATCTCGCCCGCCGGGTGTCAAGTGTATATGTTGTGATTTGTTACCCACAACGATCTCGTAGGTGTGTTGATTATTGATTATTGCAATCTCTTCACTCGTAATGGGCAATATCTTATAAGCACGTTGTCTCACGGAGAGTTTGCCATTTACTGCCACCCCCTCATCTCCAAATGTGGCACCTTGACCAGATTCGAAGCTGGGAGGCATACTATCAATTGCTGCACTTCCTTCGGAGCGCTGTTGCGACGATAATCTAAATGCTCCTGCAGCGCTTGCTCTAGCTGTTCCACCATAACCCGCAGCCTGAAGGAAATCGAATGAACGTCTGAAGTTGTCTGGGATGTCCTCAAGAGGCTTAGTCAGATCACCAAAGAAGTTTTCGATTCCGCTTATCAATTCACAGAAGCGTAGCATCAGGAATTGGATCTCTTCGATCTTGAGCTCTTCAAACAACGACGCTGCAAATGAGATAGCTCCCTCGACGGCAGATTTGAGATTATCGATAGATGGTTCAGCCAACACCTCATCGATCCTTTGCTTCTCTTGGTGCATCTTTGAAAACACGTTATCAAGGTTGACTCTGAAGTTTGCTGCCCTCGTGAATAGACCAGTGATTTCTGAAATCTTCGCTTTGACTTTGGCTACAATCTGGTCTATTACAGCAAGAGCCTGCTTTTTGAGCCCCTCTAACAAACCTGCGAGTGAAAATTCCTGAATGGCTGACAATATGTTGTTGAATTTGTTAGCAAACATTTTTATGTCGTTGAACGCGTTCATCAAATTATTGTATGCAGCAAATATATTAGGAACCAAGGCGCAGAAAGAACTCATGCCTGATCCACTAAACGATCCTGGGCTATAGTAATTATCAAACAAGGATGGTATAAGAGGTGTGTATGGATTGAGGTAGTCACCCACAGTATCCAGAGTCAGGAATGATGTATCGATTACAGTCTGCACTTCTGCTGGAGTAATCAAAGGTGCGTTTTGAAGTCTATCATACAAATACGGATACTTGGTTGAAAAGTCAGGAATTGCTGTCGTCTCAGCATTTATAAACCTGTTGATCTGAACGGTGTTAGATACAAGTAGTGTATTATCTGCAACTCTTTGAGAGTCCGCAGACACGCTGTTTTGATACTGTTTGAATAGTGGCTCGATCTTATCGTAGTAGACGGAGTCTTTGTAGGGTATTGACGTGTCGAGCTGTTGAAGGAAATCCGTTATAGCTCGTTCTTGTTTAATCTCACAACTGGTGGCCATGTACCAAACCTTATATTAGAGTTGTTTTGGAGGGAGGGCTCTTGGCAGGAGGCGCAGGTCTATCCACTGATTTAGCAGATTCCGCATCGGCTGCTGTCTCTGCCGAATCTGGCGTTCCAGAAGCACCTTCGGAAAGTTTTACCGCAGTGTCCATTGCAACTGTCGTCGCGTTTAAGCTAACCAATTGCCCACCGCCCACTATTGCATGATCTGCCTTTATGCTAAAATTGCCAGATGCCTCGAACGCTCCTGTCTCCGCCTTGATGCTTGCTATTGCAGCAGATTCCATGAACAAGTTCTTACCCTTGAGGTTGACAGTTTCGGACCCCTGAATAAACAAATTCTTCGATTTGAAGTGTATGGATTCACCAGATTCGAATCGAATATTCTTCCCGGTTTTGATGTTCAGGTTCTCTACGTTGGATTCGAGTATCAGGTTGGCGGCTCTGATTTGGCCCTGTTCACCACCAATCATGTTCATCTGCCCCGCAACACCAACCTCGTGGTTACCATGAATGATTTGCTGATAATTTCCCATGATCTCTTCGATCTTGTTACCCTTTATCAGCACGTGAGAGTCACCCTCAATCGTGATGATGTTTGTGCCGCCCACATACATATGATAATTCTTTTCATTCACGTTGTATGCTTCGTTAGAGCTTTTGATAGTCGTTGTGGTGGGAGACATCTGGATGTATGAACCGTTACGGTGATATATCATTATTCTTTCACCACCTGGAGTGTCATCCATCTCAATGACGTGACCACTTCCTGTTTCGATAACACGGTTATATGGATATTCAGCATTGTATGCTACAGATGGCTCATCCCACGTAGCTTGGCCAGTGTTCTGAACGGAAGTAGTCATCGATATAGGAGTGAAAGCTCCAGGACCGCCAGGATTGCCCATGTCTGGAGTTACACCGATTGCCCCGGCGTAACCTTCCGACAAGCCGTCTGTCGGAGAGCCTGCTGCAACCCAACCACCATATATGTTTTTCACGTATTTCTGTGTTTCGTCGTTATTCGGGATTCCACCAGCCTTATCGACGGATCCAGGACCTGCATTATATGCAGCGAGAGCCAGATCCCAGCTACCATATTTACCGTACATCTTGCTTAAATACTGCGCCCCGAAATTTAGCTGAGCATCTGTGTTGGATTCCCATCCAACAGGCATTGGTGTGACCCCATATCCTGGACCCGCAGCGGTATCAGACATCACCTGCGTCAACCCTTTAGCACCAGCGCCCGATAAAGCTCCTGGATTCCATTTGCTTTCTTGGGATACCATCCTAAAGAATAGGTCTGGTGGTACGCCATGAGTCTTTGCAGCATTGAGAGCAGCTTGCCCGTATAGGAACACACCGTCTGTTTCGTCAGCGGTTGCCACCGGCGTCTCAGTGCCTCCTACCAGGACAATGTCCGAGTCGCCCATCGTATCTCCACCTGCAACGCCCATATTGCCAACTGAGCCCATAAAAGCACCACCACCAGCAATCGGGATGTCCAGGCGTCGAGTCGTCTCGAGCGGCAACAGGTATGTTTCTTCGAGGCTCTCCGCACGAGCTAATCTAGAAAGAGTTGGCTGACCAAAATCCTGAGATCGACTTCCTTGAGCGTTCACATCAACAGTATTACCCAGAGCCACTCCCCAACCTGAAAGTGTAGGGTCATTGACTTCAGTGAATTGCGTGGGTATTAGTCCCAGTACAAATGGCTGTTGAGCAGATCTTCCATCAAGGAAGAATCCAAACACCCACGCGTTCAGAGGAGGTACGACGAAGTTGACATCGTGGCTGCCGATAATAAGCGTAGCCCAGGGCAAATCAACTGTAGGTATATCTTTGTTGGTTCCGTGGATGCCAAATGCACGCACCTGAACACGACCCTCTAATCTCTCATCGACATTGTTTTCAACAACCCCTATAAAGAACAACGGGTTTGGGAATCCTATTCCTGTTTCAATCATTGTGTATTACCTCCAACAACGCCCAATAGGAATTTGTTATCTGTAGGGTCAATGGCCCTAGCCCAATTCCTCTTGACCATTATATAATTGTTCGTGTATACATCGTTTGTAAGGTCACGGGATACAGTTTCGACCATGTATACGCCAGATAGTTGTGTGTTCAGCTGTGTGTCGGATCTCGCATGCATGAATTCGGGGACAACCAATTCGATAAAGTCTCCACAAGTAATATCACATCTGCCAGGGCCAGAAGCCTGTATCTTTATACCGTTCAGTTGCTTGAAATAAGCCAGTCTATTGGATGTTATTTGAGGTAGAAACTGCTCGCCTCTTAGTTGTCCAGTATCCTCTTCGACGTAGTCCTTCACCATAACAAACCGTCTTTCATTTTCTTCTGTGAAGGTAGATGTTATAAACTGATCACTGTGCTTGTCAGCAACATCCATTGTCGATTCCTGCCCACGGAAATACGATGATCTCGAATCCTGATATACGTATCCAGGCTCTGCTATATTGGTTACGCGGTTTACAATATCAAGCACCAGCACCTTGTTGCGATAGGAACCACCGTGTATGTCGTCAAATGTATCGACTCGGGACACATTCTTTATATCGTTCAGGTTCGCCATTCTCTGTGTGATATATTCGTTAGTCTGGGGGATATTGGGTGCACAAGTCATTTTGAACACTTTGCCGTTGCTCAGCGCCTTCTTATACATATATTCGTCTGTGGCAAAATAGAACGAATCCGCACTCTCGAAAAATCTAAACGAGCACGTAGAGCTTAACGTGCTGTACGACCGACTTTCGAGGAATTTCATAGCCTGAACTGGAGTCATTCTCGGTATGATTGTTTTGAGTACGCCCTCTGTCTCTTCAATCTCGATTTGCTTGTTGGTACCATCATCACCGGTAACACTGGTCGAAATTGGTCTAGCAGACGTAGCCACTCTCATATAGTTGTTGAAAATGTCCTGAACAATTTCGCTAGCCAGTTTGTTGTATGAGGATGTTATGCGTCGTTGGTCAGCGACGAACCGTTGATGTGAAACGAAGTGCATGGTGTAGTTGACACCATCGTTTGAATTGGTGATGACAATATCGTCGATTTTGTATACAAATACTATATAGTCTCTCGTGACCCCCATTGCATCTTCAAATTCTATGAAGAGCATTTCTTCACCCCGTATCGGATAGCCCTCTAGCAGACCGCTTCTTTCAACGACTCTGGCATACCCACGGATGCTGTCTGACGCCATGGATTCGGTTAGCACTATTGTCACGATTTCATTGCGTATTTCCACAGCAACGCGGTTTTCGCTGTTGTTAGCAGGAAAGAGCGTGACTCGTTTGAATCGGTAGCTACCAGGATATGTGATGGTCGATTGGTCAGTCATCGTTTAATGATCTTCTTGAATTCGCTGATGATTTGTTCATAATATGTCTTTTCTACAACCTGTATTTCTCGCTTGGCTTCATTGGCTATATTCTCGTAGTCGTACACGCGCATGGCGGTCCAACCCTCAGTCACTTCACGTCCTATGATATTATTGCTGATGTCATATACATACGGGAAGGTATCAGGCGATGTTTTTAATTCGATGCCACTGTCTGCCACCTTGTAGTAATAAACGATGTTATCCAGTCTTGTTTCATCTTGGGACCAGAATACAACATCGTTCCCAGTGAGTCCCGAGGCGCTACTATACTTGTTCGTGATATACTGAGACAGCATTTCGATAGTCATAGGCCACTGAGTGTATGGATCTACGATGCTGTTTGCCATCATCACCAGCCACGTAGCGTCGACGGTCCCGTAGTAATTATAAGCGATGTCTTCAGGCTTTTCCCCGTCCTTAACTGTGTATGGTAGGAAGACGTAAGGGTTTGATAGAGTCGTCTGAATGAAGTTGGTGCGACGGGAGATGTCTCTGACAGAAACGCCATCGTATTTGATTATGGGGAAATGGGTAAAATATAATGACATGTTTAATTACCTACTAAGTTGCCTAAAGCGTCGGATATAAGACCTGTCACGTTGCCTAAAGTGTCGACGCCAGGCATCGGTCCACCATCTTGGCTTGCCGGTATGCCACCGCCGCCATAATCTGCAGCAGTGTGAATATCCATTTCTTTCAACCTAATTATGAGGTTGACTGATGCAGGACGACCCCCCTTCAAAATAGACAGTTGTTGAGGTGCGTAGTTTACCGCAACGTCGGTGACCATTGCTGTCTTGAATTTAAGGTAATGGTTAGGATCGACGCCGAGTAGATAAATATCGACGGTAGATGGGTAATTCAACATCGCTGCAGTAAATACCGATTCGGTCCTGTAGCTTGGCAGAGCGTTAGCCTTTATCTTCCTCACGATTTTCCGAAGAGCTTCAGATTCCGCGGCTTCTGATGGAGCTAACGTCCACTCGAAAGCATAGTCTTTGAGTTCAATTCCTCTAAAGAGCAACGACGCTTTAGGGTTAATAGTCGCGCCTACACCCTGTCCAGCTGCTCCGAGATAGAAGTTATCTCCAAAAATCTTCTTGGCTAGTGTCAATACATCCAAACTACTGAAGGAGTTTGTCTTCTGGGGTGTATAGTCGCCGAGCGTCCCCATCGCCCATGCCGACGATGCAGCAGCAGTTTCATAACCTAATACGTCCGCCATGTTATATGTGGACACATTCAGGTTCGTCGCGTCGTTCAGAGTATTTGGGATCGGGAGCAAAACTGCACCATTCGAATCTGTGACAACATTCGTGCCTCCAGTTGGCAAATTTAAAAGCTCCCGAGTGGTAGAGCTCTGGAATTTATAGTCTCTAAATACCATCATCATGCCATGCGGCCCTATATTCAAGGGGAACTGGTCGATTTTCGTTCGATTGGACTTGGCAGTCTGAGATGCAAGCATAGCCCGGTTAACAGGTACGGTCATCAGATCCTCTTATAAATACATTCATCTGTAGTATTTATGTTCAAAAGAGGAAAAAGGTATTGGCCTATAAGGGAAGATTTAAGCCAGCAAATCCCGAGAAATATAAGGGCGATCCGACAAAGATTACCTATCGTTCATCGTGGGAATTCAAATTCTTCCGGTTTGTTGATCAACATCCGGATGTGATTTGGTGGCAGTCTGAGGAGATAGCAATACCGTACCTGTCCCCTATAGACAACAGGGTCCACAGGTATTTCCCTGACGTCATACTGAAAAAGCGCGTCGGCCCTGACCAATACGAGACGGTGATGATCGAGATCAAACCTAAGAGTCAGACAATGCCCCCTGATATAAGTAAACGCAACAAAACCCCGACCGGCAGGATATCTCGCAGGTATCTAAATGAGGTTAAAACGTACGGGATCAATGATGCAAAATGGGCTGCTGCACGAAAGTATTGCAACGAGAGAGGTTGGAAATTTGAAATTATGACGGAAAGTCATTTGGGGATAAAATAAATGGCAACGATATTCCAAAACATATTAGATAATGCGCAACGTAAAGGCATAACAAACCAATACGCTAAGGACTCTATAAAATGGTTCCGGGTAAACATTCGTAAAACTGCGGTCAGTCCTATGCGCGTCATACGTGAGGAAAAAGACAATTACGTCAGCTCATGGACTAATGTTGCAATAGGTAAAATGTACTTTGCGTATTACGATCCTAAACACAAGAAGACGCTTGACTACTACGATACATTTCCTCTGATCATTCCGATCCAACGGTACAACGATGGGTTCCTAGGATTGAACTTACATTATCTACCTCCAACTCTCAGAGCTCAACTGTTGGACTCCCTGTATTCCCTGTTGAACAATTCTTCTCTTGATGAGCGTAAGAGATTTGTTATTAGCTATAATATTCTACAGGCTGCATCCAAGCACAGGTTTTTTAAACCATGCGTTAAAAGATACCTGGGAAGTCATTTCAGATCGAGATTTGTTAAAATACCCCATCAAAACTGGACCGCTGCTGTATTCCTACCTGTTGAAAGCTTCGAGAAGGCTTCCAAGAATGAGGTGTGGACAGATTCCAGACAAACAATTAACAGGAGCTGATATATGGCTTTCAGTATAGACGCATTCAAGGCCGCTATAGATAGACAGGGAGGCCTTGCCAGGACGAACGTGTTCGAGGTGAGGTTCAGTAGACCTGTTACTGAAAACGGCTCATCGCCACTTCCGTGGGGTGGGAGCTCGGGGATCAGTAACAGCGATTTGAGATTCTTCTGCCAAACAGTCACCCTACCTGGCATATCTGTGGAGACGTTTGCTCATCGCCCGAACAATATAGATCTGATGCAATCCATCCCCCATGCTATTGGCAAGCAGGATCTTGAGTGTATATTCATGATTGACGATAAGCACCAGATTTTAGAATACTTCCATTCGTGGATGAGAAATGTCGTGAACTATTCGTCGAGCGGAATGCAGGCCCCAACAACATCTACTGAACACCTTGTGTATGAGATTGGATACAAAAAGGAATACTCTCAGACCATGGATATAGTCGTATACTCTCGCAATCCTCAGTCTGCTAACGGTGATGGATATATATGTAGGTTGCGAGGCGTGTTTCCTGTCCAGTTGGGGCAATTGACTCTGAGTTGGAACGCAAATGATGAATATGGCACTATGCCTGTATCATTCTCATTTGAGTCGTTCGAGATGATCCCCGTAGTAAATGGGGTCGAACAAACAAAGCCTTTCGGCAACAGTAGTGTTGGCAAAAAATGAATAACAAAGGATATATGAAATGAAACTACCCGTAATTGACCTTCCGATATACGAAGCAGTGCTTCCTTCAACTGGCGAAAGAGTCAAGTTCAGAGCTTTTACAGTCAAAGAAGAAAAAATCATGTTGATTGCAAAGGAGGCACAAGATCCTGAGCAAATAGTATTGTCAATCAAACAAGTGATAGGCAACTGTCTCATCAACAAGAGTATAGACGATCTGGCCGTGTTTGACCTTGAATACATCTTGATTATGATTAGAAGCAAATCAGTCAGCAACGTCGTGGACTTCGTAGTCACGGACCCCGACACTGAAGAAGAAATTCAGTTGAAGTTGAATATAGAAGATGTTCAGGTGGTCCGTGATGACAGACACTCTAATAAAATCAAGCTCAACGATCAATATACCATGTTTATGAAGTATCCGAACTACGACTTGTATATGGCTGCGATCAAAGGCATGGTTGAAAAAGACACCATGGTATATTATGAAATCATGTTGTCGTGCATCGATAAAGTCGCGTCTTCTGAAACAGTATACAGCTTTGCCGATTTTTCAAGAGAAGAAATCGACGAATTCATAGAGAACCTCGAGAGCGACGTGATTGATAAAATACAGCTGTTCTTCGAGACTATGCCGAAGCTCCGCCACGAGTTGAAATATACTAACAAAAACAAACAGCAGAAGGTATTTGTTGTCGAGGGGACCGAAAGTTTTTTTATGTGATGCTGTGTCACACTAGCCTTGTGATATATTACCAAACAATATTTGCCATGGCACAGCACTACGGATACCAGATATCGGAAATAGAATCGATCATGCCTTACGAAAGAGACATATACGTCGCTATGCTAGTAGAATATATTAGAAAACAAGAAGATAGTAGCAGAGGTCTATAAATGGACAATAACACATCAGCCCCACCATCGAAGGTTGGTAGAATCATGCAGGCCCTTGGGGAGCAGGCATACTACCGATCCCCCATTCTAGGCCAAGCAATGGAAGTTGCTGATGTGTTTAG
>ERZ1034361.1352-NODE-1352-length-13197-cov-2.876448_pt1 | contig 13197 bp, 34 predicted proteins | sample MGYA00520617_ERZ1034361 | MGnify/ENA primary metagenome ERZ1034361 (study PRJEB33736, sample SAMEA104284507) | Azolla filiculoides | biome: Urban; feature: Water surface; material: Ditch water | place: Netherlands | collected 2015-10-28 | depth 0-0.1 m ... | reverse complement strand
CAAGCTTGTTTTCCCTTTTACTACTTTACAACTTATCATATTCTAAAAAATTAAAAATATTATTATCTTTAATTCCTATTACAAGTGTTATTTTTATACTAAAAATTGGAATATTTAATTTCATTTTTTCAATTACAACTTGGAAAACTCAAACAATTTTGTATCAAAATAAAGAAAATTTAAATTTATGTATGATTCAAGATTAGAATTACCAAAGAAGAACAGTATAAAATTACCAATTATAAAGTCAAGATTTATCTGTAAGACTTGTTGTAGTTTAAGTATATCGAATTATTGTCCTATTAAGAATCAGTATAGGAAATATAAGAATATGGCTTGTGATAAATATAAAGGATTACCATTATAATAAAAATTTATGGATAATAAGACTGAATTAAAGAACGAAATAAAAGCTATTGCATATCAGAACATGGAGAAATGTGTAGCTGATGATCTTACAGCGATGTTAGATGATTTTCAAACATTATGTGAGGGTAATAAAGATATAAAATATTTAGGTATTCCTAATATTTCTTTTTCTTTAACAAAAGAAAGTGATGATAGGGAATCTGAATTTAGTTTACAAAGGATTGCCAGAGGTTTTGATGATAGTGAAACGTGGAGTTTAACCGATACTATCAGTAATTTTATAATTCCTAGATTAAAAATCTTTAGAGAAATAAATCCAAGTACGCCATGTGGAATGACTAGTCAGGAATGGGATAATAAAATCGACAAGATGATTAGGGCATTTGAGTTAACAGTAAAAGATAAAGGTTCAAGGAATTGGAGTGAATCAGAAGATAAAGAGGTTGATGAAGGGTTAGATTTATTTCGTGAATGGTTTATGGCATTATGGTGGTAATTTTGAAACAAATTTGATTATTCTACGTATAATAAAGAAAACGCTATGAAACCTGAGATTACAGAATTAGTAAATAGGATTGAAACAGAGATAGGTAAAACGCCAACAGGTGATTTAAGGAATTTGTTATGTGATGCGAATATAACTATACAGACATTAGATAATCCAGTAATAGGAGATTTAAAAGAATTTAGTATAACACATGATGCAGGTCAGAGGGTTGAATGGATAAATAAAAGAGTAACATTAAGTGAGGTTCAAAAGCAGTATATAGAGTTTCAGATTAAGGAAGCTATTATAAATGTTATTCAGATAATTGATTCAAATAAGAAATAGTTATGGAAGAATTAGAAAACATATTACGAAGCAATAGAATGTCAACCAGACCAGAGTTTTATAGTGGTAGAGGTGCGACATTAACTGATTTAGATGGTCAGATATTGGAAGGGATTTATCAAGGTATTAATTTAGAATTTGGAGAAAAGGCTGCAAAAGGTTTTGTATCTATGGTAAGTGGTATTAAGGTAATATCAGCGACTTGTTTTCTTCAAGAGTTATATAAGCTATTTTATTCTAATTGGGAATATTCTTCTGATAAAGATGAATTAGGAATTGCAGTTGGAAAGAATGAAGATGGTGAGTTTGATTTAGCAAGTGGCATGATGGGTATTGCTGATAGTATTTTCAGTGATTGCAGGGATGATACACAGAGCATAAAGAACTGGTTTTTAATGGGTCATGGTGTTCAGCCGAAGGAAATGTATGATAATCAAGGTTTTACTGTTTATTATAGATATTGATTATGAAAAAGCTTTTAACTATATTATTTTTGGCATTGAGTATAAATTTATATTCGATAGAAAAGGTAGAGATACGTTATATTGGTTCGTTTAATTATTTTTCAAAGGATAAGTTAAATTTAATATCAGTAAATGGTATTGGATTTAACGAAATTTCGTTTATATATTATAATAATCACAATCAGTTTAAGAATTACGATCATAGTAATAAATATCCAGTACAGGAAGGTTTTATGATTTTATATAGACTTCCTACTATATTAAACTTTATCAATGGTGATTTAGGAATTGGATATGATAGTAGGTATTTTGTAATGGATTATCTATATTTAGATCAGAATAATTTATGTAAAGGAATAACGAAAGTTAATCATATAAAACATATTAGCGTTAATTATATGGTTGGAGTTGATATATGTAAATTAATAAAAGTAAAGTCTAAATTAATAATAGAGCCAAATATTTTGGTTTCTGATAGTTTTCAGCCAAAAATAGGTTTTACATTAGGATATAAATTTAAATAGATAAAGATGGCTATAAAAGTAAGATTGAACGATGTTATTGTTAATAAGTTGGATAGTATTGGTTTTGATTTGAAATACTACATAAACGTCAATGCTGAATTAGGAAAGGCATTAGAAGATAGTTTTGATGAAGCCACAGTAAACAATAAGTGTTTTAGTGAAGAAGATTTGAGTGAATTAATTTTGATAAGAACAAGGTTAGGTAGCTTAACTACTAAATTGAGATTACAGGTAAAGAATCAGAAGTAATGAGCGACTTATATAACATATTAATGAAGTTTAGAGATTTTACTTCTCAGTTTGAAGAAGCTATTTTAGATTCTAAACAAGGTTATAGCAAGGTAGCGCAACAGTTTATAGATTTAGAAACAAAGAAACCAATTGAAGAAGAACAGCCAGAGTTGGTTGGATATTTGAATACAGCACAGGGATTTAAAGGGTTTAAAAGAAGTGAAGTAGGTACAGAGGTCTTTAGCTATAAAGATAAGTATTTTATCAATATAGAGCCTTTAAATGAGGGATTAACGATGCGAATGAGCTATTATAAAGAAACATTAAGACCAGTAATTAATTTTATTGAAACAAAAGAATAATATCTACGTATAATCAATAAAAACTTTATAATGAGTAAACCTAAATTTAAAAAGTCTTTAATGGGTGCTTCTGAATACTATAACAGTATTGAACTTTATGAAGATAGATTAGTTTTAATTAAAGAGTTTGAAGCTGCATTTAAACCAGAAGATATTATATATGATCGTGAGGTTAAAATGCACAGATGGATTCGAGATAATAAATTATAATCATGATTAAAATAGATCAAGATAATATAAGCTTCGAATATTCTAAAAGAATATATTCCAAAAAAAATGTGTGTAATGCAGAAGATTTGATTAAGCTAGTTAGTTGCGATATTATGTTATATGATGAAGAAACATATATTGAAACAAAAATAGGTAGTTTTATGTATCGTATAATTCCAACATTTGAACAGTATTCTAATCTATATGAATCATTAATTAGCATTGATCAAGTAAGCGAAGATATTTGTTTTAAACTGTTTGAAGAAAAAAAAGGTGATTATTCTTTAAGAAACAAATATAGAAATATTGAAGATAATGGTGCTGTTATTTATTTTGAAGAAATTGAAATTTTAAAAGAATACAGAGGAAATGGTATAGCTAAATTAGCTTTTCAGACAATTGATGAATTAATCGAATATCCAGTAGTATTAAAAGCATTTCCAACACAATTTAATCCGAGTGAACGTGAAAACTTATCCAATGAAAATAATAACTTTTTTCATTCATTAACTAAAATAATTAAAGCATATAAAAAATGTGGATTTAAAGAAATGGGTGATGATTTATTGATAAAATTACCTAAATAATTTATAATCATGAGTAAAATTAAGAGGTGTATAATTACCAGATACGATAATACTATCACAGAGCCACCATTTTTAACTATTGAGTTAGCTGAATTTAAAATCTATGAACCTAACAAGGAAAGCGATTATTTAGGTACACGATTTGCAGATTTATTAATAAATGCTTGCAGATTAAGAGATTATAGATTTAAGTTTTATACTATGAGTAGTAAAGAAGGTTATGACTATGAAGTAGTTGTATATTAGTTGAAACAAAACAGTTTTATTTACGTATAATGAATAAAACTATCAGTTATGAAATGGATTGAGAACAAACGCTGTACACATTCAAGATTTCTACTCAAAGAATATCCTTTTTTCAACGCATATTTCGAAGGAAATAAGTATGCTGGTTATGAATTAGGATATATGTTTCCATATCCACGCAAACGATTTAAGGATATTGAAGAAGCAAAGAATTATATTATTGAACATATTTACAGGCATTTGATCAAGATCAAAGAGGTTGAAACTCTTGATCAGTTTAGAAATAATTCAGTAGTTAGAATTGCTTATGATACATGGTGTGGCAATATTGGTGAAGGAAAGTATTGCGATAAAAATCTATATCTGAAGTATCATTGGTTAGAAGGTAGACCGCTTCACACATCAGGAATTTCAAACAATTATGCTATTCGATTTGAAAGAACTTTAGGCGAAGAAGATGTTAAACGAATTGGTGTTAAGCTACTTAAACGACACATTAACAAATTTTTACGTGAATATTCTGCTTTGGTTGAAACAAAAAAGATTTAACTACGTATAATAAAGAAAACGATTATGAAAGCAGAATTAAATAAAGACAATCGGATTAAGCAGTCAGAGAATTACGAAGCTATGGAAGCTATTCGTAATGATATTGCTAAAAGGATTCAGCTTGAATATGCTAAAGAGTTAAAATCTTATGGCGAGGAAAACGAAAAGTTTGTAGAAGATCAGAAGAATTTCTACAGAGACGTTACCAATATTTTGGAAAACGTTACTACTGAAACCAAATTAAGGGTTGTTACACAGGTTGGACATAATTCAAGTATCCTCAATACCTATAATGGTCATATTGAAAAGAAAATTAGCTATGGTCAAAGTCATTTCAATTTTGTATCAGAAGATAGAGGTAATAGTGGCAGACCATTCACCATTGGATTCAGTTGTTTACAATCAATCGAAATACTCTAAGCTATGATCAATAAAGTTGATACAATCAAAGCCATTGATGAATTAATTTATAATTATCAAAATAATATTGATAAACATGGATTCGGTTCATGTCCATTATGTTTGATATATTTGGATGATAATGAAACTACATGTGGTAAATGTCCAAATATAGTTTATTCAAATAAAGAAAAATATGGGTTTGGTCGTGGTTGTAATCATAGGCATTATGCTTATAACTTACATTACAGGAAAGAAGAAGATAGAATGAATCTGATTCAATACTGGAAAAAGGTGAGAGCTTTTTTAAATAAAAGACCTGCTGCTGCTGTAAGAGCATTGAGTGAAGGAACAAGGATTGGTATTTTAGAAATTGCAGAAAAATATAAAAAATAAAGTTATGGATAATCACACTTGTAGAGAATGTAATACTATTGCAAAACCTTCAACAGCATTGTTAAATGGTTTAGTATCATTCAATGATTTTGGCAACGATGCTGGTGGTAGAGGAACAACACAATCCAGAGTAGGTAAAGCAGAGGTTGTTAATGTAGACAAATGTCCTAGTTGTGGACATAGTTGGATTCCAAATAAAGAATAATTATGACAAACGTTAGAGAAATATTAGAAGCTATCAGCGATTTCAGCGATTTCGTTCAGGATAGAGCATTGGAATTGGTAAGGGCAAAAGGTTATACACGTAAACTTTGCTTAGAAAAAATCGAATTTGATACTGAAACTGCTACTGTTACCTTTCAAGAAGATACACATCATGATTGTCCTGATTATGAGTTTGCTACTTTAAGTATAGCTCAACTCGAAATGAATGATTTGGATTGGAAAGATTATGTTGAAAGTGTTAAAAAAGAAACATTTATGGCAGAAGCTGATAAAATCAAATTAGCTAAAGAACGTGAATTAGCGAATAAAGAAAAGCAATTTCTTAAATTAAAAGAGGAATTAGGACACTAAAATCATGAGAAGCAAACCAATACTTCGATTTTTATCCATATTATTAATTAGGTATCTTCAGAGGAAATATAAATCTATAACCTTAAAGAATATTCATCGTAACCATAGTAATCAGGTACTGAACAAGTTACAATTGATTCAGAATATTCTTTATTATTTTAAGGGTGAATTTCATGCTTGGGGATATTTTCATTATGATTGTGGATGGGGAGAAGCAGATGAAAAATATTATAGAAATTTGTTTCCAGATAAAGATTTTGAAGAAATTGATATAGTTGTATGGCATAATCCAAAAGCTGTAACCTATTATCAAAACGAGATATTTAAATTAACAAAAGGTAATTCACCTGAATACGCTTATAGAATTAAGAAGCAATTAATTAAGTGGAAAAACTGGAATTAATTGAAACAAAATAGATTATTCTACGTATAATAAATAAAAAATCATGAAACAAAAGAAAATGAAAGATTTTATGGTTACGTTATTTAACGTATGCAGAGATATTGATAAGGAATTTGATATTACAATTCTATCTATCGTTGTGAATGGTAGAGAGAGGTGTTTATTTTCCTATGGCACTATGGGTGGTCAACGTTATCTTGATCTATTCTTTTTCAGGGTTAAAGGTGAAATAAGAAACTTGAATAAACGATAATCATGGAAATTAATAAAACAAATATTTTAAGTGCTGTTGCTGAATTGATTGAAGGTTATAAGAAAAATACCTTAACACATAGCAGCGAATCATGTCCATTATGTCATGTTTATTGCCAAAGTAATGAATACTGTTTGAGTACTTGTTTAAATTCAGTATTTGCACCAAGAAGGAAGGATTATTCTTGTGTTGATCGTATCAAAAAATATTATTATTTGAATTGGAATAATTCTAATAATAAATTGTTTGAATATTGGACTGATATATTTCAAATGCTTGAAGGTGAAACAGAACATGATATTATTCTGTTAACTGATGAAATTAAAGCTAAGATTTTGGAAATTGCAAACAAATATCAAGATCAATAATGGAAACTTCATTAGATATTATCAAGGATAACTTATTGAGTTTCAGTAAGATTACTGTAAATCCAGATTATTGTAAAGCGTGGAATATTAGATCAACTGATTTTATATTGCTTACAAGGAATGGTGAAGTAGTTCGTGATACCTTGTATCGTATTGGTGGCTTGAATCATCCTGAATTGAATAAGGATAAGTATTTTATGTTACTGAAGCATGAAGAAGCATTTTATCCTGATAATATTACAAAAATTGTTAAGGATAAACCATATTTGGCTAGTATGTGGTGTATTTTAGATATTTATGGCAATGAGAAAATAGTATTTAAGCCATTTCAGCATCCATATTTAAAAAAAGATAGCTGTTTATATACTGTTGATGGTAAGTATTATAATATCGAAACAGGTGAGTGTTATGGTTCATCAAGTCATGCTATCACATCAAAAGAATTTATGTTTTTAAATAATGAATTTGAAAAAGATAAATCGAAACGTGGGGTATTAAAGGTAAACCTAATTGATGGTAGTACTGAATTATTTCCTTCATATTGAAACAAAATAGATTATTCTACGTATAATAAAGAAAACGTAATGCAAGATAAATTAGTATATAAAAAACATAGAGTTTATAATACCACTAAAGTTGATGGTAAAAGCCAAAGGATGGACGTTATTAGGCATTTTGATCTTTCTATTTCAGTTGGTGATAGTGTTTTTCTAACTGATGGTTCAGCATTATCTTTAAAGAGTGATGATAAATTCAGATTCGAAAAATATTATATTGTAGATTCATATCCGAAAATTACTGGTGATTATCATGACTTGAAGAATATTAAAGGAACTGTAACAAAGGTTGGAATTAAAAATCGTATAATTTATTCTGGTTTTAGTTGGTGTTATGTTCAGGATATAATCGTTAAAGTAGGTAATGCTGAATTTAGAACAGCGTCAAAAATGGTAACTAAAGTAAATTAAGTATGAGTTTTAGAAGAAAATATGGTGTTATAGATTTATTAAGGTTTAAGAATTTCGCTCTTGAAAATCCTGAAATGAAATCTCTTGAATTGATCAAGAATTATAACATCAAATATCCTGAATTAAGCGAAGAACAGAAGTTAGCGAACATAAAAAGATTTTTTTATGAATTTATATATTTAGATTAATATGAAAAAATATACATGCAGTCGGCAGAAAGGTACTAAAGGTCATTGCTTTCAAGCACAGGTATTTAGACCAGATGGAACATCATTATGTGCCATAGAACCAACAGATGATGAAAATGAAGCTAGTAATATGGCTGAATTTATCTGTAAAGGATTGAACGAAAAACTAAAAGATAAATCTGTAAAGAGAATCTTAACTGAAAATCAGAAAACCTATTTGCTTAATTACTTCTTTAAGAATGAAGAATTTGCAGGTTGGAAAAGCATTGCAACTAGTTTATTGGAAACTGGTGAATGTGTTGTAGCTGGTACTAAATGTATTTGGCTTGGTGGTGTTGGTAATTTTATCAAAACTGAAAATGCTGATGGTTTTTATGGTTGTTTAAAATATAGTTTTGATTTGGAAATTTTTCTTACTTCAGAGCATTTCAAAAGTATCACAGAAATTTATGCTGAACAGTTAGTTGAGAAGAAGAAACAGCTTGATAGTGAGCTAGTTGATATATATTTATTAAAATAAATGCGTTTTTTGTGAAGTAAGTAGAACTTTTTATATAAAGTTAAGTATTTATATATAAACATCGTTATGATTATATATAAAACAACAAACCTTATTAATGGTAAAATTTATATTGGACAAGACAAAAATAATAATCCTAAATATTTAGGTTCTGGATTATTAATAGCTAGAGCATTTAAAAGGTATGGTATAACCAACTTTAAAAAAGAAATACTAGAAATTTGCGACTCAAAAGAAGCGTTAAATAAACAAGAAATATTTTGGATTAATGAATTATCATCAACCAATAAAGAAATAGGTTATAATATATCCAAAGGTGGTACTGGTGGAAAATTGGTTGAAGTTGAAGGTAAAAAAGGTAAGACCTATGAAGAATATTATGGAATAGAAAAATCTAAATTAATAAAGCAAAAATCTTCTGAAACTAGAAAAGGTAAACCAATTATATTAAAAAATATTACTCGTGAAGAACTTAATTTAAAAATTAGTAAAGGGAATAAAGGTAAGTTTAAAACTGATGCTGAAAAAGAAATAATAAGACAAGGAGTTAAAAGATATTTCGATACTGAACAAGGAAAAATTCAAAAAGAAAAAAATAAAACACAAAGAAAAGGAATTTTACATAGTGAAGAAACGAAAACTAAAATTCGTGATAAAATGAAAGGTTTTCGACCAAAAGTTTTAGATGTTCATCCTAGTGCAAGATATTGGTATTTCTATGATAAAGATAATAATTTGGTATTAGAAACGTTAGGTGATAGAACAAAAAAATTGAAAGAATTAAAAACAAATCAAAAAAGAATTGAAATATTTGATAATTTAGATGATTGTTTGAATCATCAACTTTCCAGTAAAAAAGATTTTAAAATTTATTGGAAAAAATATTATCAGAAGTGATAATTCCTGAAACAAAATACCATTATTTACGTATAATAAAGTATAACTGAAAAACGCAAAGACATGGAAAAGATTGAATCACAAACGATTGCACTAGGATTATTACGTCAGCACGATTTACTTTCAAATGGTTGGACTTTCCAATTCGACAACAGCAAACGCAGACTAGGTTGCTGCAAACACAGAATCAAAACAATTACTTTCTCCATAAATTATCAACCATTAGTTGATGTAGCAGAATTTACTGATACTATCTTACATGAGATTGCACATGCTTTGGTTGGTACTGGTCATGGTCATGATTTGGTATGGAAAAGGAAAGCTATTGAGATTGGTTGCAATGGTAAAAGGTTGTATAAAGGTGAAGCAAGGGTTGAAGGTAAATATATGGCTACTTGTCATAAATGTGGAAATGTAAGTTATCTTCATCGTAAAAACAGAACCAATCATTCATGTGGCAAATGTAGCGGTGGAAGATACAATCCTGAATTTTTATTAACCTTTAAAGAAATACGATAATGAAAAATAGTCAAAATGAATCTAATATTCTTGATGAATTAGAAGAAAATTTCTTCGAATTTATTGAAGCAGCTAGTAAATTAGGCAAAGTTGCTAGAACAGAAGAAAGCCATTCCAATGGTGTTGGAACAAAACAAAATGCTGATGATGCTATTCAAAGTTATAGTAAGTTAATTAAAGAAGTTAACAACAAATTTAACATTTTCAAAGAGAAATCTAATATCGCTCATAATGGAAACGAAAAAAATAATCAAGTGTGATCATTGTGGAACAAGGAATCCAGAAACTTTTGAAGGTGGTAGGTTAACTAAATGTTGTGCTGTTACTGAAAGAGTAAAGGGTTGTTATGCTGTTAAGGATGAAAATGGTAAACAATTTTATGCTTTAGGCAAAACTTGGGTAGTTAATTGAAACAAAAGTGTTTTATTTACGTATAATAAAGAAAACGAAATGGAGAAGCTAAAAGGTTACAATTGAAATTTGATTGGTGGTAAACGTCCACACAAGAAAATTCAACGTATGGGTAAGGTTACTAATCTTGCTGAACGATTAATGATTGAAACCAAAGCATTAATCGACTACCAATATCGTGTAGGTCAGATAAGTAAATTTGATTACGAAAAGTTTATCAAATTTTACAATATGAGAATGACAGAAATGAAACGTTATAAATAATTATCATGAACAAAAAATCTGGAAAAGTCGAATACCATGTTACAACACTAAACGTTAGTGGTCAGGTTCAACAACTAGTAGCTTATACTGTAAAAGAACTTGATGGTCTTGTGGCTAATATCAATGCTGACCCTTATTGGTCTGTTCAAAAAATCGAAAAGTTTAAGCGTTATACTGATTTTGTTTACGATAAAGAAATCGTTCAGTCACCATTACATTTTCAACTTGAAGGTGTAACTGAAATGGTTGATATTGAAACTGAAAACATTGGTATTCATCCATTTAGCTTTATGTTAAAAGATAAAGCCTTGACAAATATCAAGCGAGTTGAAGGACACGAAAAAAGAAAATATGCCGATAGTATGAATTGGTGGTATGAATTATCAGATCATAAAACTGAAGAAATTATCTTAAAATATAAATTAAGAAAACCGATCAAACCAGAAGCAATTGAGTCTGTTTATAAAATGGAAAACCCTATCTAAATTAAGAATCATGGCATACGTAACTTTAAAAGACGAATTAGTTCGTGAATATATCGCTATCAAGGTAAAAGGACTTAATTATTATTTATGGTTTAAGACTAAGGAGATTACTTTTGAAAATGGAAGATTCTCTGGAACAGGTGGTTGGGGTGATAGTGGTACATATACCAATATTGAATGTGATACGTGTGAAATTATATCAATCATTTATAGTGATTCACCACAATACAGATAAATATTATGGCACAAAGACCTAAATTATTCGTAGAGTTAAAGATCAAGGCATTGAAGAAAGCCATTGAAAATATTGGTAAAGATAACATGCAAAGGTTGTATGTTGCTGCCAATGATACAGGTATGGGGCAAGCCTTATCTTCAGGTGATTACATTGATTTGAGCGAAGAACCAGCAGCTATTGAATGCGTTAAAATAGCATTAGAGCTTATGTTGGAAACCGAAGAAAAATTCTTATTAACTTATTGATTATGACCGAAAGGATAGTAAAGATATTAAAGTTCTTAATTGAAGTTCATGGTGAATTTTTGGTATCTGATCGAATGGGTTATAAGAATACTACTCAATTGAAAAAGATAATCAGAGGTCACCAATCCTTAATTTCCACAAGAGCATTAAGTAAATTAGTAGTTGAGTTTAAAGTCAATGCTAATTACGTTTTTTATGGCAATGGTTCGATGTTTAATTGAAACAAAAAGGTTTTATTTACGTATAATAAAGAAAATTACACCATGAATAAATTAGAACAAAACAATCTTGATGCTCAGATTAAACTGATGAAGGATATTATTGATAACGATCATAATATTTTCTATCATGTAACTACCAGAGGTAAAGAGTTAATTGGGCATTTATCTAATGGCACATATAATGATGCTGATAAAACATATACTTTCAGTCAGGAAGAATTCAATAAAATGGCTAATATTGCCTATATTCTAAAAGAAGAATCCGATTTTCATAAGTTGGGAATCTTAGCTGAAACAGCAGTACCAATGAATAAAGTAAAGAAAGAACTATTAGCAATGCTTCAAAAAGGATAAAATTATGACTTCATTAGAAATTATAAAAGATTGGTGGAATAATCTATCAAGTGGTAGAAAAACCCAAATTTGTGACACTCATACTGAATTAGTTGGAAGTGTAAGACGTTGGGAAACGTTAACTGATAATGAGGTTGCTGATATTTTTAATTCAATGCCTGAAATTGAAAGGTAGTTATATGTAAATACATATAACACTTTTTAGCATTTATCTATAACTATTTCAATTATAATCCTTTACAAAGAAATCCTATTTTTCACTATATCTAAAAGCATATAAAATGATTTTACTTACCATTATCAACAGTCTTGCAATTATTTGGATAATCTTTCATAAGGATTTTTGTGTTCGTAAGAACGAAAGTTTTGGTGTGCATACGTTTTTAGGGTTAAACTTCTACTATAAGCATAAAGGATTTCTTTATATTCCATTCAGGAACAAGCGAAAGGTTGAAACAAGGGAAGATATTGAAAGTATGCTTAAAGGTAGCGATCAATCAAGGAGACAAACACTAAACGCTAAGTTTTCATGGCTAAAAACAATTGATGAAGTAAATCAATTTGTTAAAGATTATGGTAGTGTGGATAAAGAATTTGTTCATAAATTGGTAACAGGATTTCATGTTAAATATTTAGATAAATTATCCAAATAGCTATGAAACATTTCTCAAATATTTACGTATAATCTTGTATAAACTTTAAAATTATACTGGATATGAAAACTTTTTTATTATTAGCTTTGGTTATTTTCGCTTATACTTTGATCAGTTGTTCAAAAAAAGAAGTTGCTGTTAAATCAAGTAAAGACACTTACAAAGATGTGTTATTTGATATTGCAGAAATATCTTATATCAGCAGTACTGATATGTTATCAGACATGACAACAGATTTTAGCATTAAAAATGCCGAACTTGATGGAGATACTTTGCTGGTAAAAATCTATAAAGCTGAAAAAGAAAAGCTTAGTTTAGTACGAAAAGAAAAACTAAATAAACTACTATTGCTTCAAGCTAAACAAGATTCATTATTAAAGAACGATACTGTATTGATTAGCAGAGGAATAAGGAAAACTGATGATTGTTTCAGTATTGAAACGAAGTTTGAGTACTATGAAACCA
>ERZ1034361.1351-NODE-1351-length-13202-cov-5.187810_pt1 | contig 13202 bp, 15 predicted proteins | sample MGYA00520617_ERZ1034361 | MGnify/ENA primary metagenome ERZ1034361 (study PRJEB33736, sample SAMEA104284507) | Azolla filiculoides | biome: Urban; feature: Water surface; material: Ditch water | place: Netherlands | collected 2015-10-28 | depth 0-0.1 m ... | reverse complement strand
GTAGTTGATTGAATTACTATTTAGTTTTAAACTCATTTATTATCCTTAGCAGTCAATTGCATCTGCATATTCAGGTAGAGTCTTAATGTACTCATACCCTTGTTTAATAAAGTTATCACCATCCAAGTTTGGAGTAAAACTATATGCTTCTGATTTTAATAGTAATTCATTTTCCTTTTTATATATAAACAATATAACTGTTATCTTATTTTTATAACCATTAATTTCATTAATCTTAATATATGTATCATTAAACACAACTGTGTCACCAAAATTAGAAATCATTTCTATATTCTTACTTATTGCCATTTTATATCCTTTTATTATAATTTACCAAGTTAATGATTCTACTGAGTATACAATATAGTAACTACCATTTAATGTTATAGTTAATGTATTTGTTGTTGAATCTTTTACAGAGAATACAGCAGTTGAAATAGCTGTTCCAATCAAGTTTGTAATAGCAGTTGTATGACCAGTATTTATTGCAGTAGCATCAAAATATACATGCCCTATATTTGTACTATTCCAAGCTCTTGAACTAATTGTAACTTTTCCAGCCATTCCAACTGGGAAATCAATACTGAATGTATTTGCAGGATAAGGTAGTGAATTTTTTATTGATAATCCTTTTTGAGTTACAATAGTATTACCAACTCCTATAGATGTATTCGTATTTACAACATCTACATCAAATCTAGTATTATTTAATACATAACTTAATGCTGTATCTGTACCACCTGCTATAGCTCCTATGTTAGAATACATTGATGAGTTATATCCTTTACCATCAAACCCTTGTTCTCCTGCATTACCAACTACTGAATAGCTAGAAGTTGCTCCACTAGCTTCAATTGATGAATAGATATAACAAGGAGATAAAGCACCTTGAAGTGCATCATCTTGTCCAGACCTATATCTATTACCAGTTATTGTAATTTGTCTTTGATAATCAATTTGGATATGACAAGAATTTTTAGGGTCTGTATAAATATAAGATGGGTGTGATGGTGTAGAAAATCCCCATCTACCTATTGTTCCATCACCACCTGCTCCATTTCTTGAAAAGTAATTACCAGTAACAACTTGACCCCAAGCACCACTTCTTAAATGTACTCCTGGTCCACCATTTCTATCAAATAGATTTCCAACTATATTTGCTTCTCCCCCACTTGATAATCCAACTCTAGCATTCCACTCATATCTATTAGATGTATATCTCCAGTAGTTTCCATTTGCATAAGTACCATAAGTAGCACAAAACATAAAGCAAGAAGAAGAAACCCAACCATCTGCTCCATCTAGGAATGCTCCATAATTACACAAATAAGCATTACAGTTTTCCATTCTACAAGTAGTTTCTAAATAAAAACCATATGCACTAAATCCCTGCACTGTAACATTAGAAATGTAACCACTAGCTCTTAATACAACACCAGTTTGTGCATTTCCAGTATCACTAGGATAATTTGCCATATAATATGGAACTGCAGCAACATTTTCAGGGATTACTTTAAAATCATATAAATTAGCTTTATCTTTACCTTCAACACCAACATTTGTAGTATTTGATTTAACAATAAATGTAGTTATAATACGAGTTTCAGAACCTTGTATATCATAGTTACCACTACCAGCGCCTCTTAATATACATCCTTGATATACTATAACTGTGTCTGATATTAAGTAATTCCCAGCTTCAACATATGTTTCACTTTTTAAATCTAATGCATTCTGAATAGCTAAAGTATCATCTGTAACTCCATCACCTTTAGCTCCGAACCACTTGACATTTACAGCTCCATCATATTGTCTAGTCCAACCATTAAAGATTGTACCACCATTATTAGTACTAGAGTTATCTTCTCTATATATAAATACTCCACCTTGATTCTCATCAGTTACAATTACAGTATCGTTTTCAGTACCAGTTGTAAGTAGTAACTGTGCAACAGTATCAACAGTATAGTTAATTGTCTTACTTGTTAATTTCATTCATACTCCTTAAATTACTACGAATGTAGAGCCATCTGGAATAGTTAAAGTTACTCCATCAGCTATTGTTATAGGACCAGTTGTCATTGCATTCTTACCTTCAGTAATTGAATAGCTATTACTAACTACTTGGTCATTCTCATAGAATATACTATCTGCTCCACCACCTGATGCACCACTACCAGTACTCATAGGTATCCAAGCTGTACCACTCCATACTCTCATTTGTTTAAAGCTAGAGTTCCAGTATATAGCACCTTCTATTAAAGTATTATTATCGTTGTCTAATGTTGGGTCTAAAGTCTTAGTACCTAAGTATCTATCATCAAAGCTATCGTAAGCACTTATAGCTAATCCTGCTTGTGTAGTAGCTATACCTGCATTTGTATCAGCTAGTAGTATCTCAGCTATGTTTGGTACGATAGTAGTAGCTACACTGTTTATATTAACTATATTAGTAGCTGTAGTATTAACTGAACCAATATTAGTAGATGTAGTATTAACACTAGCAATATTATCAGATACTGTAGTAACCTTAGCTATATTAGCACCTACTGTTTCTATTTCAGATAGTGTTTCATTTAAATCATTAGCTACAGTTTCTATCTCAGATATAATCTCATTTAAATCTGCTGCTACTGTATTTATTGAACCAATACCATCTGCTACTGTATTTATATCAGCCATATTATCAACTGTTAAATTTATGTCAGCTAAGTTATTGTAGACAGCTAACACATCTTCAATGTTAGTACCAACTGCATTTACATTATCTATATATTCTGCAACAATATCAACATTTGTAACACTACCTAGTAGTCCTAATGCTTCTTGACTTGTTGCTATTTGTATATCTACATTTACTCCAACTGCTGGAGCATCTATAAATAAAATTGTATTATTAACAATATCCCATACAGACCTATCTGATACATAAATACCATCAAGTTCAATACGAACATAGTCATCACCTATTATCTTTGTTGGTACTCTAAAACCTCTAGTAGTACCATCACCTGTATATATGTGTCTAGCTGGTGTATCCATCTAAATCCCTTCTTATTTTAATTGTTTACTTGTAGGTGTAAATAGACCTTCTAAAACAATAGAATCAATCCTAAAGTTTTTATTTGTATTCTCTTCAATATAAATCTCACAGTTATTAGCTTTAGATTGTATATGGAAGTCTTTATCATTTAATGTATCTGTAAAAGATTTAACATAGTATTTATCATAATCAATTCTATATACTCTTGATACAAAATCACCTGTACCATATATAGTAGCCTTTTTAAGGAGCGTAGAGTCCTTAGGAGTCCCTATCTCAGTTAGGTGAGGATAGTATGTAGGTAATTTGATTAAAGAGCTTACAGGGGCTACAGAGCCTCCTAAAAGAGTATCACTATAAGTAGTAGTTGAATCGGTTAAGTTTAACGCATTATAGATATAATTAGTTGATGTACGATTCATAACTAGTAATATATTATTATTAATAAAGTATTCCCAGCTAGTAGCTACTTGATTAGGTAAACTAGCAAACTGCCATTTACTCCAAGCTGATTGTACTCTCTCACTATTATTATCAATAAAGTTGTATACATAAGCTAAACTAGTATTTGTGCCACATATGACATACCCAGCTGTGCTATTTACAATTAAGTATTTAATAGGTACAGAGAATAAGTTTGGTGTTGTAACATTTAAATCTATACCTTTAACAGATAGTTTTTCAGTTTTAATATATTCTCTAAGTTGTTGTTTAGTACCAGTTTTAGATATAAAGAATAAACTATCATTAATTGCTTTTGGTTCAATTGTAATATCCATAGCATAATTACTAACTGTAGTTATGTTTACTGTCTTAGGAGATAAGAAATCACCACTAGCTAATTCATATTGAGCATACTTTGTAAATAGATACAATGAACTATTAAAAGGTACAGCATAATATATTTTACTAGCTTGATTAGTAGCAATTGCTATATCAATAGGGTCTGTATCTTGAACACTAAGAACTGTTTTAACAAAGAAGTTTTCATAACCACCTGTTTCAGATAATACAATACTATCATTAGCAACAACACCTAATCTATTCTTATAGAATACAAGATGATTTATAGGTAAACCTACAAAGCTAGGGTCTGGATTATTATCTTTATTACCAACCTTAGGTAATTCCCAAGTTACAGCTACTAAACTAAAACTACCATCTGAGTTTCTTACAAGCTTTCTAGGCATATTAGTTAAACTTGTTTTAGTCTCTATAGGACTATAAGCTTCTTCCCAAGTTGTACCATTCCATTTAACATAGTAATCTGTAAAGTCACTTGTATCAGTTCCTGTAATACCTATATAAGTATTATCCCATCCAAAGTCACTAGGTAAGTCTTGTAGCTTTTGTATACTACCTTTCCAACCTTCACTTGCTTGTGAACCAAAACTATCCCAAGATGAGAAAGTAAAGTCAGCTAAAGTATTTTTCCAAACCTTTAATACATTTCCTTTTCTCTCACAAGTATAAGTTGCTGAGTAATTAGAGTAATTAGGGTTTGGTATCCATACAGGAGGTTCTTCAGTATTATAACTACCAGTAGCATTCCATCCTGATATATTTGTACCATTAATTCTATCAACTAAAATATTTAATGCTACATCAGAGTCTTCACATCCAGTAGCTGGGTCGTGTGTATCTGAACTAGGTTTATCTGGATTACAAGCAATAGTAATACCATCTAAATAGATAGCATAGTTATATGGATTGTACTTATCACCACTAGCTCTTTTAATCCAATAGTAAGCATACTTATTATAGTTTGGACTAGTAGCAGCAATCTGTGTTGAAGATGTATTTAAGTTTTTATTATATATCCAAGTTGTATCACCAACTGTTAGTGCTTTTAAATCAGGAGCAATAGCTGCTTCAGCTGTACTACTATAGTTAACTGTACTAATAAAGTTACCGTTGATATCAAACACATATATAACTGTTGTTCTACTACCACTTGCAACACTTGTTGAATAAGTCATTAAGTATGACTCAACATCATCTCCTCTATCATATGTATGGAATAATCTCATTCCTGTATTTGTACTAGTTTGTTTATATATTAGAGGAGGTCTTTTTTGTAAACCTTTTATAACAGAAGGAATACAATTTATCATATCCTTACATTGTGTTTCTACCATAAGCTCAGGAGGTTGCTCTGATATACCATTATAGAAACTACTATAAACTTTATTTATTTTCATTATAACTCCTATATAGCTGTTGTAGGATTAGTTGTTCTATCTATTAGTCTTGTACCACTTAAGAAGTTAACAGCTGACTGTCTTATATTCTCTCTATCTAATTTAATAGATTGTAGTTGCAATTCTTGTAATAGAACTTTTTGAGTTGTCTCATCACCATTCAAATACATATGAAGATGTTTAGCTGCTTGTAATACAACATATGTTCTAAATACATCTGGTAAATCATCAAAGTCTAATTCTAATAAAATCTTTAATGATACAGGGTCTGTAAATATCTTTGTTTCATTTGTAGCATCATAAACATCATTACCACTCATTACATATTTATTATTACCACTAGCTGCTTGTATACTCAACACATTAAAAGGTATTGATATATAACCATCTGTGTTTGGTATGAAGCTTGTTGTTGTTGAATTAAACCAAAATCTCTCTTGTTGTAATTCTCTTGTTGTTTCATCTAGGATTGTTAAAGCCATAACAGCTTCGTGTCCTTCAGGTAGTTCATCTATTGTTGTATCGCTTGGAATAGGTAATTCACCTATATAACGTAGCATTCTATTAACTGCATCAATCTTTGTCATTGTATTTCCTTATTTATTATTATTCGACGAGCTAATTAGCTCTAGCATATATGCTCTATAAATACCACAGAATATCTATACAACATATCAGCAAAAAAAGGGCTACCATATTTCTATGATAACCCTATTGTTAATAGCAATTAAGCTACTGTTCCACCTGTAATTACACAGCTACAACCTGGTTTAAGAACACCCATACCATAAGAATAGTAAGTTGTCATTAAAGTAGCAAGTTGTTCTGGGATGTAGTTAACTTCAGAAGTAACGTCCATCAATTTAGCAACAGCAACACAATCACTTGTGAATATCATTGCTTTAAGTTTTTTATTAACTCCACCAACACTTACAGCCGCAGTTGGGATGTAGTTTGATTTGTAGATTTTAATACCAGCGATTTCCATAATAGTACCTTTATTGATACCACCATTATCACCACTTGTAATGTCTTTGTTAACACCATCTGATTGTGCAAGGTAAGAATAGATGATTGGAGATACAACTAAGTATTTGTCACCTGTAACATCTTTTTCTTCCATAGCAGCAACTGCAGCGAACACAGCTTCGATTAGTGCATCACCTTTAAGTTTAGGAGTAGCAGCTGAATCAATTAAGTCATTGTTTACTTCAGTACCATCAGCTTGAATAGCAACACCACCGATAGTACCACTTGTTTGAGAAGCAAGTACAATAGCAGCTGCAACAGCTTTGTCTATTTTAACTGCAAGAGCTTCACCAGCTTGTTTAGCAAGTTCTCCTCTTGTTTCATAATGAAGAACTTTCTCTTCAAATTTATCAACTGCTAAAGCATAGTATTCTAAACCATCAATGTTGATGATTCTTTCTTTAACTGGAATAGCACTCATACTTAAAGCTGTACCTGGTACGTGAGTATGAGTATCAGCATCTGATGATTGACCAATTACTGGAATAGAGATTGAAGAACCTGATTCAATTGATTTAGTAGTTACTAAGTCTAAGAACATTACTTTTCTATCGAAAGCTGTAAGAACTTGTCCGTAATAAATTTCTAATGCGTTATCCATATCTGTTGGAAGACCTCTTGTACCTGATACAAAGTTCCCGATGTTATTTACTGTTAATGCCATTTTATAATCCTTGTTTTGTTTTTAATTTAGTTTTGTTGTTCTCACTTTTATGACGATACTCCTCTACTAAGTTATCCTTCTTACTGTTTAGGTCAAGATAGGGCTTGTGATTATATAATTATCAATTCTCTTTTGAACATTTAGGGGGTTGTAGTTTGTGTCGTACTAGACGGAGTGTAGTTTGTGTCATACTAGACATAGTGTGTACGCACTAAAAGTATACTTTATAATACTATCGCCTTTATTTACCAAATAGGGCTACTGAAAAGGAGATAAAACAGTAGCCCATAGCTTATTAAATTAAGCCTTTTCTTTTTGATTCTAAATATCTTTTATCTATCATATTAGTATATTTAGCATCTTTACCATATAGTCTATTACCAGTTGCTTTCTGCCACTCGTTTTTATCACCAAATGGTTTAATACCACCAACATCTCCTGTTGATTGTCCTTCTAACCTTCTAGGTTGTTGAGGAGCTGAGTTACCTGCCTTAAATGACATATATTCAAGTAGCTGTGTTACCTTTGTAGTATTACCTTTTGCTAATTCTTGATTATATTCATTGATTATATCTTGTGGGAGGTTTTCAGCTGCCCACGCTGTTAGTTGTGTGTATCGTTCTTGACCACCAACTGTATCATATACTGTATTTGTAAATTGAGCTACAAGGGCTTTCTGACCCTCCATATATCTATTTACATCATCTTTACTAAATCCTTTAGCCTCTAGTTCTTTGTAAGAACTTTCTGACAAGTTACCATTTGTGTGGAACTCTTCATTGTACTTAGTTACATTTATGCCAGATACTACTTCCTCTTTACCAGCTTCAACAGCCTGTTCTATGGGCTTTGTCTCAGAAGGTATCGGTTCTTTACTTCCACCTAGCTTCTTTTCTAGTTCCTGATAAGCCTTAACTAAATCTTCTTGTGATTTAAACTTACCTAAGATAGGTGTTTCTGTAATCTCAGTACCATCTGGATTATATCCTTCAGGTATATCTGATTCTCTTTCAGCAAGAGGTCTTTGTGATTCTCTGTATCGTTCAACAGCTTCTTGTTCTATCGTTTGCTGAGCTGTTTGACCAGACTCAACCGAGTTGTTTACTACAGTTTCTTCCATTACTTAACCTTTGGTTTCTCTTCAGCAATTGGTGTTAAGTCAATTGAATTTGGAAAGCCATTCTTAGCTTCAAGTTCTTTGTCTCGTAGAAAGTAGTCAGCATCTGTAATTACATTTGCATTCTTTTTCTTTAATTCATTTTGTTTTACTTCGTAAAGTGATTGTGTTTTTGCCATAATGTTCTCCTTTATTATGCTTGTGGTTGACCTTGTTGTTCAGGTGCAGTTGCATTGTTTGTCATATTCATTGCACCTTGTTGAACTAAGGCATCAGCTTGTTGTTGTTGTTGTTCACCAGCTATTTGTTCTTGTGATTTAATTAATGAAGCAGTATCTAATGATAGTGCATTACCAATCATAGCTATATAAGCATCTATGTTTAATCTCTGAAGTACAATATCTGGACTTCCAAGTTCTTGTATTAAACCATTAAACTGTCTAAGTTTATCTAATTCAAGATTTCTACCTAGAGCTTCTATACCAGTTACAATTACAATATCAACTCCAATAGACTTAACATCTATTTTACTTTGTGATAGTAATAGATTAGCTAATGGTCGTTGATACTCTAAACTTAGGATTGAATATAAACCACCTAATGACTCTTCTAAGTCACTAGCAAGATATCTAATCTCAGTAGCCGTAACTCTTTCACCTTGTCTAGTAGCACTAGATGATACAAGGAATGCTTGTTCTAATCGTTTAGTTAAATCTTGTACTAATTGTAATGGTACTTGTAAATCACTATTTTTATCTACTCTTAGAGTTGTAATATCATTTTCTAAGTCACCTAGTATACATAAACCATTTGTTGCATTATTTATATCTTCTACATCTAACACAGACCCTGGTCGTTTACCAAAGATAACTCTAGCCATAATAGCTGAAGCTTCAATAAGTAATTGATACAAACCTTCAAGACTTCTAAAGTCTCCAATATATTGTTCAACTAATCCTCTACCATAATTCTCACCACTAATAGCAGTCCATCTTAATGGTATAAAAGGCATCTTACCTTCACCTTTATATGTTGTATCACTACCTTCTACAAATACAGATTCAACAGTTTGATATTCATACCAAATACCTTTTCTTAACACAGCTCTTGTATAAAGAGTTACATCACCTGTGTCTGAGATGGTATCATCAGTTTCTAATTGACTAGCAACATCTTCAGGAAGTGTATCTTTTTTAAGTGTTTCTTTTGTAATAATCTCAGTTACTTTACCACTAAAATCTCTTAATACAATAAAATCATTTAGTTTATAAGTCTTAAGACTATCTTCAGTTTTATACATCAAAGCATTACCAGTTACAATTAATGATTTTAAAGCATCAAATGTAGGAACTCTTAAAGCTTCTCTTTCTATTTGCTTCATTAATTCTTGTTCAATTGTAATTAAAGCTTGTTCAATATCAGTTTTCTGTTTAGCTTCTATTTGTTGTCCAACAGCAGGTGCTGGTGGTAATAGTCTAAAGAAACTAGTATTAGGTGGTAATAAAGTAAGTAGTAATTTACTAGCTAAGTTATTAACTAGTCTACTACCAACAGCTTGATAAGGTGTCTCTAAACTAGTTGTTTCTGAGTGTCCACTATCGGGCATAATAGAAGGAATAGTAAGTTTAGCACTACTCCTAGCTCTATCTAATACAGATGACCTATCTGCATCTAACTTTGTAAATCTTGCCTTAAGTGTTTCTTCAGCAACTATATCTTGTATATTAACTTTATTAGTTGCCATAAGTACCTACTATACTGTACCGATAGTTGATGTTGCTACTGGAGTTACATCACCTAAAGGAATTTGTAATGATTTAGCACCTTGTGTTTGTGCTAACTTCTTTTTCTTTAATTCTTCTTCAGGAGTTATTACATCTACCATAGCTGCTTGTTCAGTAGCTGGTGCTGCAGGAGGTGGTGTATAGATAGGTTGTGGAGCTGAGCCACCCTTACCTCCACCATAGCATACTAATGGGTTACAATCATCTAGTAACCTACCATTCTCATCGAATCTAATTTTGTTAAACTTCATCTATTTATCCTTTTCTTGTATTGTTTTAATTTTTCTAACTGAACTTCTAGGGGAAATCTATAAACAGTTGCTATAGGTATACCACCAGTTAATCTATTATTGTTTATATTACTAGAGCTATGGAAAGTAGTAGAGATATTATCACAAGATAAATCTTCACATACTAAACCAGCCATTGTATACAAATACATAATAGATATACTTGTTCTAAAAGAAGGCATAATAAACATAGCGTCTGTGTTTACTACCATCTTAGTCATACCATTTTGGTCATTTGTACTCATAATTAAGAAACCAATAATATCATCATATTCTTTTAATAAGTATATAGCCTTACCTTCTTTCAAAGATATTCTTATATATTCTTTAGCTTTATCAATAGAAGCTAATGAATCATTACAATGAACTTCATCAAAGTAATCACAAATTAGCTTCGCTGTAGGATAGAGATAAATATCTTCATACTTTAGTAACGTTCTCATTTACTTTGTTTATCCCTAGCTTCTATATAATTAGCTATATACTTAATAATCTCTTGGTTTCCTACAAGAGTACCTAACTCATAATTAGTAACTTCTTTAGTTGGTAATCGGTTAGGATACCTCTTAACTAAATTATCTAATAATTCTTCTAACATATTATTTCCTTTATATTAGCATAGAACCCCTATAGTCCCCTTTGACTGTCTGAGTTTAAACTATTTTTTAATTATAAACTTGTTAACCATAGTCTTTATTGACTACAAGAGTCACATATCATTGTAAGGGGGTTACCATAGGCTAATCTACCACATTTTCTACACAAAACTTCTATTTTGAATTGTGTAAATACTAATTGTTTAATTTGGGTCGAACCCATAATACTATTCCTTTATCTGTGAGCTGGTGCATATTTGCTAATTGCATCTGTAACTCAGCTTCATCTTCTGTTTGTCCTTGACTTTCATAAGTTGTAACAACTGCTTTCCAGTATAGGTCTTTTAAAGCCATTTGAGAGCCCTTATGAGCCTTTTCTGCTTCATCTAATATCTTAGTAGCCCTAACGTGTCCTATGCCTTTACAGCCTTTATAACCATCACTAGCATCACCTACTAATATTTGATAGTAAGCATATCTAATTGCTTGTTTCTTTGTAACTGTTACATACTCATCTTTACTATAATTGTAGTGAGTGCCTTCACTTTGATACAAAACATCTTTATCAATAGCACATAAAACATATTTATCTGGGTTCAATGTCTTTAACATAACTAAAGCATCATCTGCTTCATAACCATTAGCAACAGTTGTACTATAAGTTGATATAAGATAATCTTTTAATTCGTTATATAGCTCAGGTTTTCTATTGCCTTGTCTATGTAGTTTGTAATCAGTTGGTAGTTTACTTCTAAAGTTATCTTTACCAGTTAGCCATAATTCACATTTATCACAATCAACAGCAAACATAATATTTTCTATCATTGTAGAAATTGTCTTTTTACTTTGTATTACATCTGCATAATATATAGGCTCATCAATCTCTTCTTCACCTACAAAAGCTTCTAGTTCATTCCATATAACTTTATCTTCTAAAGAAAAGCCGACCTTATATATTAAGGAGTCGGCATCTATCAAAGCAATCATTACTCTTCGTCTTCTTCTACTTCTTTAACAACAATATTTTCCATAATAGCTTTAACATAATCAGTTGAATCTGATGTACCATTATCTAATACAAATTGTACTGCTTTATCAATTAAACTATAACCTTCTTCTTTATGGAAGTAAGGTACTTCAATCTTATGTGCAATTTCAGCTATATAACTATTCATAAACTTCATTGTTTGTTGTATAGTTAAAGGTTCTTTTAAAGTAAGTGATATCTCTCTAAGATACAACACACTATACACAGCATAAATATCAATTAGTGAAGCTAATAAACTCTCATTAATTCTTTCATTGTCTAGTGCTAGTTGAAAACTCATTTCTAAATCACTATATGTATCACCATCTAAATTCTTCCAATCTCTTGCTTTTAATAAACTCATTCTATTTCCTTTTATTTAATATGTAAATTCGCCAGTTAAACCGACCACCGCATAATCTGCACTTCTTCCTTCAAAGAAGTTTTGTAAACTACTACCATTACTCAGTTCATCAAACCAAGGTAGTGGATTAGTAGTTACACCATAATTACCTTTTAGACCTAGCTGTGTTAAACGTCTATCAGCTATAAACTCAATATAGGTCTTTACTTCTTCTTTAGTTAATCCTTGTATTGTATAAGAATCAAAAGCAAAGTCAATAAAGTCTTTCTCTAATCTTACAATTTCTCTAGTCATAGAATATATTTTATTCTTAAACTTATCATTAACCTCATTAGGGTTCTCATTACACCAAGTTCTAAAGAGCCAAGCATTCCCTTCTACGTGTAGTGTTTCATCTCTTAATGACCATTCATTAATCTTACACATACCCATATACTTACCAGTTCTTTCAAAGTTCTTTAACATAATGAAACTACCAAATAAACTAATACCTTCAAGTAATATACCTTTAGCTAGTAGTAGTCCAAAGTTATTGCCTCTATGCTCTTGCATAAAACTATTCTTAGCTGAAGTTTCTTTATGTTCTAAGAAATCAGTATAATAATTATCAGGGAAACCTAAGCTCTCATTCAAATGAGCGTATCCTTCTTGGTGTATGTATTCTCTAGCCATAAAGCTAGTTAACATACCTCTAACTTCATTATTCTTAATTCTATCAATTAATGGTAAATAACCACTAGCAACATTAAAGTCACTTTGTGTAAAGATACTTAATATATTTTTAATAAAATCTTGTTCATCTTTAGAAGCTTTTTTAAAGTCCTCAACATCTTTTGTCATCTCTACTTCATCTACAATCCAATGAAGATTCTCAGATTCTTTTCTGAAATCCTCAGCTTGTTGATATTGTAAAGGTTTATATGTTTTACTATATGTATATAATTTAGTCATTTATCTCCTTTTTTATTTTATTATTGCGGCTAATATTGCGGCTAATTATTCCTCTATATCTGTAGTTAATAGCTAAAACCCTAGTTAATTACAATATAGTATACTAACATTGACAAGCAATACAATCAGATAATGA
>ERZ1034361.1350-NODE-1350-length-13205-cov-2.605652_pt1 | contig 13205 bp, 9 predicted proteins | sample MGYA00520617_ERZ1034361 | MGnify/ENA primary metagenome ERZ1034361 (study PRJEB33736, sample SAMEA104284507) | Azolla filiculoides | biome: Urban; feature: Water surface; material: Ditch water | place: Netherlands | collected 2015-10-28 | depth 0-0.1 m ... | reverse complement strand
AATCCGGGCGCCTTGGAGACGCTTGCGAAGCATGACATTCCCTTGCCGGAAGCCCGTAGCAAGTCATGGGATGAGTTTGCTGTGCAGGGTGCGCCTGAAATCGACTACATCTTTACGGTTTGTGCGAGCGCGGCCGGGGAAACCTGTCCCGTATGGCTCGGGCACCCGACCACTGCACATTGGGGAATACCCGATCCTGCACACATCGAACCGATGACGGCTCGCGTCGAAGCATTCGAGGTGGCGTATCAGCAGTTGGCACGGCGGGTGCGGGCGTTTGTCGCCTTGCCGCTTGAAACCATGAGTGCTGCTGACGTCAAGGCTGCGGCTAGGAAAATCCACGAGCAAGCAGCAGATTAGCTCCCCCTGAGATCTCAAATCATGAGTGCAGTGACAAAAAAACTATCCTTCCTTGACCGCTACCTGACGGTCTGGATCTTCGCCGCCATGGCGCTCGGCGTGGGGCTGGGTTATCTGGTGCCGGGCATCGAGGCCTTCATCAACAGCTTCCAGTCAGGAACGACCAATATCCCGATCGCGATCGGCCTGATCCTGATGATGTACCCGCCGTTCGCCAAGGTCCGCTATGAGGAGTTGCCGGATGTCTTTCGCGACCTCAAGGTGCTCGGACTGTCCCTGTTCTTGAGCTGGGTGGTCGCGCCGCTGCTGATGTTCGTGTTGGCCATCACCTTCATGCCCGACCACCCCGACTACATGGTGGGGCTGATATTGATCGGCATCGCGCCCTGCGTCGCGATGGTGATCGTCTGGAACGACCTGGCCAAGGGGTCGACCGAATACGCCGCCGGCCTGGTCGCTTTCAACTCGATTTTCCAGGTGCTGTTCTACAGCGTCTACGCCTGGTTCTTCGTCACGGTGCTGCCGCCGCATTTCGGCCTGTCGGGCACGGTGGTTGACATCTCGATCGGGCAGATCGCCAGCACCGTGCTGACCTATCTGGGCCTGCCCTGCATCGCCGGTTTCCTGACGCGCTTTGTCATGCTCAAGTTCGTCTCGAAGCCGTGGTATCACGAGCGTTTCGTTCCGAGGATCGCCCCGATCACCCTGGTCGCGCTGCTGTTCACGATCGTGGTGATGTTCAGCCTCAAGGGCAAGCTGATCGTCACGATCCCGCTGGATGTGGTCAGGATCGCCATCCCGCTGCTGATCTACTTCGTGCTGATGTTCCTGCTGACCTTCTATCTCGCCAAGGGCGTTGGAATCCGCTACGACCAATGCGCGACCTGCTCGTTCACGGCCGCCAGCAACAACTTCGAATTGGCGATCGCGGTGGCGATCGCGGTCTACGGCATCGACTCCGGCGCGGCTTTCACAGCCGTGATCGGTCCGCTGGTGGAAGTGCCGATCATGATCGCCCTGGTCAACCTGTCGCTGTGGTTCAAGCGCCGGTATTTCTCTGGCGCGACGCAGGCCTGACTATCCCAGAAGGAGACTTCGCATGTCCGACATCACGATCTATCACAACCCCGACTGCGGCACCTCGCGCAACACGCTGGCCCTGATCCGCAACAGCGGCGCCGAGCCGAACGTAGTCGAATACCTCAAGACCCCGCCGAGCCGCGACGAGCTCAAGGTGCTGCTGCTGCGCCTGGGGCTCAGCGTGCGCGAGCTGCTGCGCCAGAACGGCACGCCCTACGAGGCGCTCGACCTCGGCAACCCGAAATGGAGCGACGAGCAGCTGCTCGACTTCATCGGTCAGCATCCGGTGCTGATCCAGCGCCCGATCGTCGTCACGCCGCTCGGCGTCAGGCTGTGCCGGCCGTCCGAGCGGGTGCTCGATATCCTGCCCGATCCGCAGCGCGGCGCCTTCAGCAAGGAAGACGGTGAAGCCGTGATCGATGCCGCGGGGCAGCGGGTCCTCTCGACAGTCCAGCCGCTGGCGGAGCTGCCACAGCTGGCCGCCGAGCATTTCCAGGTTCCCGACCCGCAGCAGTTGCGGCCCTCGGTGCCTTCCACCCATGCGCCGCGTCTGCTGCTGCTCTACGGTTCGCTGCGCCAGCGCTCCTTCAGCCGGCTGCTGGTCGAGGAAGCGGCCCGCCTGCTGCAGGCCATGGGTGCCGAGACCCTGATCTTCAACCCGAGCGGGCTGCCGCTGCCCGACGACGCGCCCGAGACCCATCCCAAGGTCAAGGAGCTGCGCGAGCTGACCCAGTGGTGCGAGGGCATGGTCTGGTGCTCGCCCGAGCGCCATGGCGCCATGACCGGCATCATGAAGGCCCAGATCGACTGGATTCCGCTGAGCCAGGGCGCGATCCGTCCGACCCAGGGCAAGACGCTGGCGGTCATGCAGGTCTGCGGTGGCAGCCAGTCCTTCAATGCCGTGAATCAGATGCGGGTGCTCGGGCGCTGGATGCGCATGCTGACGATCCCGAACCAGTCCTCGGTCGCCAAGGCCTTCCTCGAGTTCGACCAGGACGACCGCATGAAGCCGTCGAGCTACCATGACCGGGTCGTCGACGTGCTGGAGGAACTGGTCAAGTTCACCCTGCTGACGCGCGATGTGGCACCCTATCTGGTCGACCGCTACAGCGAGCGCAAGGAAAGTGCCGCCGCGCTGATGCAGCGCGTCAACCAGCCGGCCCTCTGAGGCCGGACCGTTCACGAACCAGGGGAAACTCGATGTCACAGCCACCGATAGCGCCGGATGCCGAGCTGGCGCCGGCCGCCTGGAGCCAGCAGGCCAGGCCGCTGGCGGACCGGCTCGGCGTCGAGCTCGGGCGCGGGCTGGCTGCTTCGGAGGTCCGGCAGCGGCTCGAGCGCTTCGGTCCCAACGAATTGCGGGTCGAGGCAGCGGTGCCGGCCTGGCGCCATCTGCTGGCGCAGTTCCACGATCCGCTGGTCTATCTGCTGCTGGCGGCGGTGCTCATCACGCTGCTGCTCTGGGGCGTGGAGGGCGCGCGTGGCTGGCCGATCGATGCGCTGGTGATCCTGGTCATCGTGCTGCTCAATGCATTGCTCGGTTTCCTGCAGGAAGTCCGGTCGCAGCGCGCCGCCGCCGCCCTGGCCCGGCTGACCGCCGTCACCTCGGCCGTGCTGCGCGACGGTGTGCCGCTGCGCGTGCCGAGCGCCGAACTGGTGCCGGGCGATCTGCTGCAGCTGTCCGAAGGCGACCGCATCGGTGCCGATGCGCGGCTGCTGCAGGCCAATGCGCTGCGCGTGCAGGAGGCCTCTCTGACCGGCGAGAGCGAGGCGGTGCTGAAGGATGCCGCCACGCTGCCGCAGGACACCCCCCTGGCCGAACGCGCCAACATGGTGTTCAAGGGCACGGCGGTGGTCCAGGGCACCGGCCTGGCGCTGGTCACCGCCACCGGCATGGCGACCGAGATGGGCCGCATCGCCCATCTGCTCGCCACCACGCCCGAACAGGCGACCCCGCTGCAGAAGGAGGTGCGCCAGATCGGCGTCATGCTCGGCCGCGCCGTGCTGCTGATCGCCCTGGTGGTGGTGGGTACGGTGCTGCTGATGACCGAGGTCCGCAGCCTGGCCGATGTCGAGGCGGTGCTGCTGCTCGGGGTGTCGCTGGCGGTGGCGGCCGTCCCCGAGGGCTTGCCGGCCATCCTGTCGCTGGTGCTGGCGATCGGGGTCCAGCGCATGGCGAGCCGGTCGGCCATCGTCAAGAAGCTGTCATCGGTCGAGACCCTGGGCTCGGCCTCGGTGATCTGCACCGACAAGACCGGCACCCTGACCCGCTCCGAGATGGCGATCGAGCGCGTCATGACGGCCTCCGGCTCCAGCTACCCCGAGGGCGTGGGTTACGAGCCGGTCGGCGACATCCGGCACCAGGGCCGACTGGTCGAGCCCGGCCCCCTGCACAGCGAACTGGTGCTGATGCTCAGCGGTGGTAGCCTGGCCGGCAATGCCGACCTGCGTCAGCAGCCCGACGGCAGCTGGGTGATCCAGGGCGACCCGACCGAAGCCGCCTTCCTGGTCGCCGAGCGCAAGCTCGGCGTGCATGAGCGCCGGCGCGAGCGCTTCGAGCGCATCGCCGAGATCCCGTTCACTTCCGAGCGCAAGCGGATGTCGGTGCTCGCGCTCGACCACGAGCATCAGGACCGGCGCGTCATCATCGTCAAGGGCGCGCCCGATGTGCTGCTGCAGCTCTGCAGCGCGGCCCGGGTCGGCATGGATGTGGTGCCGATGAGCGAGGCCATCCGCGCCCGCGCCCTGGCCGATGTCGACGAGCTGTCGGATGCGGCGCTGCGCACCCTGTCGGTGGCCTACCGGCCGCTGGCAGCGGACGAAGATGAACAGGCCGGCGAGGCGCTCGAGCAGGGGCTGATCTTCGTCGGAACGGTCGGCATCATCGACCCGCCGCGCGCCGAAGCGGCCGCCGCGATCCAGGAGGCGCAGCGCGCCGGCATCCGGATCATCATGATCACCGGTGACCACCCGCGCACGGCCGCGCGCATCGCGTCCGACCTCGGCATCATCGAGGCCGGTGCCAGCGCGCTGACCGGGGCCCAGCTCGACGCACTCGACGAGGCCGGGCTGGCCGAGGCGGTGCGATCGACCTCGGTCTATGCCCGGGTCGATCCGTCGCACAAGCTGCGCATCGTCGATGCGCTGCAGGCGCAGGGCCATGTGGTCGCGATGACCGGCGACGGCGTCAACGACGCGCCGGCGCTCAAGTCGGCCGACATCGGCGTGGCGATGGGCATCACCGGCACCGAGGTCACCAAGGAGGCCGGCAAGATGATCCTGGCCGACGACAACTTCGCCACCATCGTCGCGGCGGTGCGCGAGGGGCGCGGCATCCTCGACAACATCCGCAAGTTCCTGCGCTATCTGCTGTCGTCGAACATGGGCGAGGTGCTGACGGTGTTTCTCGGCGTGCTCGGCGCCCGCGCGCTCGGGCTGATCGACGCCAGCGGCGCCGTGGTGTTGCCGTTGCTGGCGACGCAGATCCTCTGGATCAACCTGGTCACCGATTCCGGCCCGGCGCTGGCGATGGGGGTCGACCCGCATGGCGCCGACGTGATGACGCGCCGGCCGCGCCGCCCGGACGAGCGCATCATCGACACGCGCATGTGGTCGGGGGTGCTGCAGACCGGCCTGGTGATGGCACTCGCCACCCTGTTGACGCTCGACTGGCTGCTGCCGGGCGGCTGGCTGGAAGGCGACCAGAGTCTGGAGCACGCGCGCACGGCTGCCTTCACGGTACTGGTGTTCGCGCAGTTGTTCAATACCTTCAATGCCCGCTCCGAGTCGGTCAGTGCGTTGCGGGGCCTGTTCGACAACCACCTGCTCTGGGCCGCGGTGGCGCTGGGCGCGGGCTTGCAGCTGGCGGTGGTGGAATGGCAGTGGCTGAACCTGGCGTTCGGCACCGTGCCGCTGACGCTCGAGCAATGGGGCTTGTGCATCGCGATGGGCAGCAGCGTGCTGTGGTTCAGCGAACTGCGCAAGTTCTGGCTGCGGCGCCGGGATGCCCGCCTGAATCCGTCCGATCCGAAAGGAGCGTAATCATGCCAATGAACTGGCTGCAGCAACCGACCCGTCACCTGTTCTTCACCGGAAAAGGTGGAGTGGGCAAGACCTCGCTCTCGACCGCCACGGCGATTGCCCTGGCCGATGCCGGCAAGCGCGTGCTGCTGGTGAGCACCGACGCGGCGTCCAACCTAGACGAGATGCTGGGCGTGCCGCTCAGCAATGCGCCGCTGCCCGTGCCCGGCGTGCCCGGTCTGTCCCTGCTCAACATCGATCCGAACCGCGCGGCCGAATCCTATCGCTCGCGGGTGCTGCTTCAGATGGAAGCGTCCGCCACCGAGGCTGAAATCGCCACGGTGCGCGAGCAGCTGTCGGGCGCCTGCACGACCGAGATCGCCTCGTTCGACGAGTTTTCCAGCCTGCTGGCCGGGGGCGCGCAGGACCACGATCACATCGTCTTCGACACCGCGCCGACCGGCCATACCCTGCGCCTGCTGAGCCTGCCCAAGGCCTGGAGCGGCTTCCTGAAAGGCAATGACCGCGGCGCTTCCTGCCTGGGGCCGCATTCGGGCCTGAAGATGCAGGAGGCCCGCTTCAACGCGGCGCTGGCCGCCCTCAGCGACCCGCGGCAAACCACCGTGATCCTGGTCGTGCGCCCGGACCGGAGCGCGATTGCGGAGGCCGCCCGGACTTCGGTCGAACTGGTCGAACTGGGCCTCAGCAATCAGGCGCTGATCGTCAACGGCCTGTTCCAGGCCAGTGATCCGCATGACCCGGTGGCTGGCGCCATCGAGGCCCAGGGCCGCCAGGCGCTGGAGGAAATGCCGATCCCCCTGCGCGCCTTGCCCATCGATACGGTGCCGCTGCTCGGTTTCGACATGGTCGGCTTGCCGGCATTGCGCGCGCTGCTGTCCGTGCCGAGCGTCCACCCCGCCAGCGTTGAATCCGCCGCGGTCGCCGAGCCTGAACTGCCCGCAGGACACCTGGAGCAGCTCGTCGATGAACTGGCCGCCACCGATCGAGGCCTGATCATGGTGATGGGCAAGGGTGGAGTGGGCAAGACCACCCTGGCAGCGGCCCTGGCACTGGGGCTGGTCCGGCGCGGCAAGACGGTGCATCTCAGCACCACCGACCCGGCCGCCCATCTGGCCGTGACCCTGGGCGGCACGGTGCCCGGCCTGCAGCTCGACCGGATCGATCCCAAGCTCGAAACCCAGCGCTATGTGGACAAGATCATGGCGGCGCGCTCGCCCGGTTTGGACGAGCAGGAGAAGGCCCTGTTGCTCGAAGACCTGCAATCGCCCTGCACCGAGGAGGTGGCAGTCTTTCATGCCTTCTCGCACCAGGTGGCCGAGGCCCGCAGCGCCTTCGTCGTGCTGGACACGGCCCCGACCGGGCATTCCCTGCTGCTGATGGACGCGACCGGGGCCTACCACCGGCAGATGCTGCGCGAGTTCGAGGGTGGCAAGGGCCGGATCGTGACGCCGCTGATGCGCCTGCAGGACGCGAGCTACACCCGGATCATCCTCGTGACCCTGCCCGAGGTGACCCCGGTGTCGCAAGCCGCCGCCTTGCAGGAGGACCTGCGGCGCGCGAAGATCGAGCCCTATGCCTGGGTGATCAATAAATCGATCGCGGCCGCCGGTACCCACGATCCGCTGCTGTCGGCGCGCCTGGAAGGTGAGCGCCGGCAGATCGAGCGGGTGACCGGAACGCTGGCGCAGCACAGCTATGTGGTGCCCTGGCTGGCCGAGCCCCCGGTGGGCGTGGCAGCGCTGTCGCGGCTGCTGTCCCAGTGACGGCGGCGGCGCCAACCGCTTGACTGTTCTTCAGTAGCAGCAGCCGCCAGAGCCGCAGCAGCTCGACGGCTTGCCGCTGCCTGCCGCGGCCTGGCTGGCGGGCTCCGGCTCCAGCAGGCGGATGCCAGCCTTGAGCCCGGCGCGTACCAGCAGCTCCTCGGGGATCACCTCGTAGCACTGGCCCTCGAGCTCGAGCGTGCGGCAGTCCTGGTCACCGCATTCGTCGCAGCAGCGGCTGGCGCCGGCCTGTCCGCCGAGCCAGGCTTCGAGCGGCTGACCGTCGACCCAGATCCGGTTCGATTCCGCGGGCTGGTTCCGGAACGCCATTGGGGCGAGTTCGCGGCATTCGAGCACCGGCTGCACGCCCAGCGGCTTGAGCACGCTGTCGAGCCGTTCGACCGCGCGCCGGACGGCGTCGCCCGTGCCATGGCAGCGGGGACAGGTCTTGCCCTGGTCGTTGACCAGGCGTTGCCAGACGATGGACAGGGTTTTCATCGGACGCTCCTTGACGGGACGGGGAGACGGCCTCCACCGTTCTTGAACGATAGCAGCCTGTGCGCTTGTCTGCGAGTCCCGGTTCAGCCCGTCAGCCGGCCCGAGGCCTCGACCGTCCACTGCCGCTCATGGAAGGCCGCCACCGACGGCCGGTGCGCGATCGACACCAGCGCACCGCCTTGCTCGCGCATCAGCGCGCGCAGCTTGCCGTAGATCTCGAGTTCGGCCACGGCATCAAGCGCGCTGGTCGCCTCATCGGCGAACAGCCAGCGCGGCTTCTTCAGCAGCGCGCGCGCGACCGCCAGCCGCTGCTGCTCGCCGCCCGAGAGTTTCTGGCCCCAGGCATCCTCGTCATCGAGCCGGGTGGCCAGTTGCGGCAGCAGCGCGTCGCGCAGCGCCTGCTGCAACTCGGCGTCGCTGTAGCGCTCGGCCGCCGCCGGGTAGGCCAGCGCATCGCGCAGCCGCCCGGTCGGGAAATAGGGCCGCTGCGGCAGGAACATCGCGTCGCGCTCGAAGTCCGCCGGCAGCGCGATGTGGCCCTGTGCATAGGGCCAGATGCCGGCCAGGGTGCGGAACAGCGAGGACTTGCCGCTGCCCGATGCGCCCTGCAGCAGCACGCTGTCGCCCGGGCGCAGCGCCAGGCCTTCGCCCTGCAGCAGCCGCTGGCCGTTGGGCAGCGACAGCGTCAGCTGGTCCAGTCGCAACTCGTCGTCGCCGCTGGCGCCGAGCAGACCCTGGCCGTTGGCGCTGCGCAGGCTGTCCTCGAAGCCGGTCAGACGGTCGGTGGTGGCGCGCCAGCGCGCCAGCGCGTCGTAGTTGTCGACGAACCAGGACAGCGCGTCCTGCACCCGGCCAAAGGCCGAGGCGATCTGCATCAGCTCGCCGAGCTGGATCGCGCCGCTGAAAAAGCGCGGCGCCGCGACCACGAACGGGAACACCACCGCCGCCTGGCCAAAGCCGACCGTGAACCAGGTCAGGCGCTTCTGTGCCTTGATCAGCGCCAGCGTGTTCTGCAGCACGGCGCTGAAATGGCCGCCGAGCTGGCGCTGCTCGACCGGCTCGCCGCGATCGAGCGCGATCGCCTCGCTGTACTCGCGCACCCGCACCAGATGGTGGCGGAAGTCGGCCTCGCGCTTTTGCTGCTCGAAGTTCAGCTTGATCAGCGGGCGGCCGATGTAGTGGGTCAGCACGCTGCCGACCAGCGCATAGATCACCGCCATCCAGACCATGAAGCCTGGAATGTTCCAGTCGCTGCCGTTGAAGGCAAAGCCGAAGCTGCCCGACAGACCCCACAGGATGCCGACGAAGCTCGCCAGTGTGACTGCCGCGTTGAGCAAGCCCATGCTGAGGCCCACGGCCGAGGCCGTGAACATGCCCAGGTCCTCCTGGATGCGCTGGTCCGGGTTGTCGGGCAGGCTGGCATTCTCGCGCGTGAAGCGCATCAGCTCGAGCCGGTAGAAGGCCTTGTGGCCGAGCCAGCGCGCCATCACATGCATCGTCATCCAGGCGCGCCAGCGGATCTCGAGCAGCTGGGTCAGGTAGAAGCGGTAGACCGCGATCAGGATATAGCCGAAGGCCAGTCCGGTGAAGCGCCCGAGCTGCTGCCAGAACACCTCGGCATTCTTGTTCTGCAGCGCGTCGTAGAAGACCCGGTTCCACTCGTTGATCAGCACCAGCATGTAGACCGCGCCGAGGTTCAGCGCAACGATGGCCGCGAGCAGTCCGCGCGCCTTCCATTTCTCGTCGGAGCCGAAGTAGGGCGCGGACAGCGCCCAGGCACGCGAGGCGAAGTTTCGGAACTGGTTCAGCTTGGTCAGCAGGCTCATGGGGTCTTCAGGGGTTGGCGATGCCGGACGCCACATGGCCGGAGGGCACATGCAGCGCGGCCGATTCGATATGGCCGGACTGGTCGTCGAAGAAGAAATCGGGTTCGAACTCGCGCAGGAATTCGCCCTTGGGCAGGCCGCCGAGGAACATCGCCTCGTCGATCGCGATGTCCCAGTCCATCAGGGTGCGGATCGCACGCTCGTGCGCCGGCGCGCTGCGCGCCGTCACCAGCGCCGTGCGCAGCTGCATGCCGGCGCTGGCCGCGCTTTGCAGCTTCTGCAAGGCTTCCAGCAGCGGCTTGAACGGCCCGCCCGGCAGCGGCTGCCCGGCCCGGTCGACCTCGTGCTGCTGGAAGGCGCCCAGGCCCTGGGCCTGGTAGATGCGCTCGGCCTCGTCCGAGAACAGCACTGCGTCACCGTCGAAGGCGATCCTGACCTCGTGCGGATGCGCGTCGCTGGCGTGCACCGATTGTGGGTAGACCTGGGCCGCCGGCACGCCGGCGGCGAGCGCGGCGCGCACGTCGCTCAGGTGGGTCGACAAAAAGAGGTTGGCGCGCAGCGGACGCAGGTAGCGCCAGGGCGACTGGCCGCGCGTGAACACGCCGCGCTCGATGCCGAGGCCGTAATGCTGGGCCGAGCGGAACACGCGCAGCCCCGACACCGGGTCGTTGCGCGACAGGATCACGACCTCGACCTGCGGCTGCCCGGGCGCATTGAAGCTCAGCAGCTTGCGTACCAGCGAGAACGCGACGCCCGGCTTGGCCGGCTGCTCGAGCCGCGCGAGCTGCAGCTGCATGTAGGCGCTGTCGTCGCCCTGCTCGAAGACCAGGTTCTCCTGCTCGAAGTCGAACAGCGCCCGCGACGAGATCGCGACGACGAGCTGACCTTCGAGGGTGGCGGGCATGTGGATTCCTGTGATGACGGCCCGGCTAGCTTAACCGCGACCGGGATTCACTTGACCAGCTGATTGAGCTGGATGATCGGCAGCAGCACCGCGAGCACGATCAGCATCACGACCAGACCCATCACGACGATCAGCAGCGGCTCGAGCAGGGTGGCCAGGCGCAGCGCGCGGCGCTGGACCTCGGCGCTGAGCTGGCCGGCCGCGCGCTCGAGCATGGCCGGCAGCTGGCCGGTCTGCTCGCCCAGGCGCGCGAACATCGAGATCAGGCCCGGAAAGCGCTTCTTCGAGGCCAGCGCGCCGGCCAGCGGCGCCCCCTCGCGCACCAGCACCAGCGCGTCGAGCGCATCGGCGCGCAGCGCGCGGTTGTTCAGCGTCTCGGCCGCGGTCTGCAGCGCGCGCAGGATCGGCACGCCGGCACCCGCCAGCATCGCCAGCGTGGCCGCGAAGCGCGCCGCGTTGTAGCCGCGCGCGATCCGGCCCACCAGCGGCAGATTCAGCCAGGCGGCGTCCATGCGCTCGCGCAGGGCGTCGTTGCGGCGTGCCTGCACCAGCGCTGCGCCGGCGCCGGCCAGCAGCAGTGCCACCAGCCAGCCCCATTGCCGCACCAGACCGCTGAGGCCCAGCATGATCACGGTCAGCAGCGGCAGCGCGCGCTTGCTGCCGGCGAACACGGTGGCGACCTGGGGCACGACATAGCTCATCAGGAACACCACGATCACGATCGCGAACAGCGACACGATCGCCGGATAGAGCGCGGCCGAGATCAGCTTGTTGCGCAGCGCCTCGCGCTCCTCGAGGTCGGTCGCCAGCCGGTCGAGCACGGCGCCGAGCTGGCCACCCTGTTCGCCGGCGGCAACTACCGCGCGGTAGCTGGCATCGAACTCGCGCGGATGCTGGGCCAGCGCACGCGCGAAGCTCGAGCCGGCATTGACCTCGGCGCGCAGGCTGGCGACCAGGCGCTGCTGCTCGGGCCGGTCGGCCTCGTCGGCCAGCGCCGCCAGCGCGCGCTCGAGCTGCAGGCCCGAACTGACCAGACCCGCGAGCTGGCTGGTCCAGACCGACAGCGTGTTGGTGTTGAAGGTGCGCGAGCGCCAGAGCTGGCGGTTCCAGCCCGTGGCAGCTTCCTCCTCGCTGGCCACGGCTGGCGCGATCTCGAGCGGGATCAGGCCACGCTGGCGCAGCAGGCTGCGCGCGGCGCGCGCGGTATCGGCCTCGAGCAGGCCTTGCTGGCTGCGGCCGTCGGCGTCCAGGGCATCGTAACGGTAGGCGGGCATCGGTACTCGCTCTCAGCTGGCCAGGGCCGGTTGCGGGAAAGCGTCGGCCAGCGCCTGCGCCGCGATGTCGAGCGCGCGCAGCCGCAGCGCCGGGTCATGGATGTCGCAGACCAGCATCAGCTCGTCGGCGCCGGTCAGCTCGGTCAGCCGCAACAAGCCTTCGCGCACGACGTCGGGGCCGCCGATCACGCCAGCGGCCAGGAAGTCGAGGATGGCAGCGCGGTGCTGCGCCGGCAGCCGCTCCATGAAGCCGGCATCCGGCGGCGGCAGCAGGCCGCGCTGGTTGCTCAGGATGCCGAGCACGCGCTGGTACTGGCTGCTGGCCAGGTATTCGGCTTCCTCGTCGGTCGGCGCCGCCGCCAGCGGCACGCCGATCATCACATGGGGCCGGTCGAGCTGGGCCGAGGGCTTGAAGTTCTGCCGGTACAGCTCGACCGCCTGCAGCAGCAGGCGCGGCGCGAAATGCGAGGCGAAGGCATAGGGCAGGCCGCGCTCGGCCGCCAGCCGGGCCGAATAGAGGCTCGAGCCCAGCAGCCAGATCGGCACCTCGGTGCCGGCACCGGGCAGGGCGACCAGGCGCTGGCCGGGCTGGGCCGGCGCGAGCAGGCGCTGCAGTTCGGCGACATCGGCCGGGAAATCATCCTCCGACTCGACCCGGTCGCGCCGCAGCGCGCGCATGGTCAGGCCATCGGTGCCGGGCGCGCGGCCGAGCCCGAGGTCGATCCGGCCCGGATAGAGCTCGGCCAGCGTGCCGAAGGCCTCGGCCACCACCAGCGGCGCGTGGTTGGGCAGCATCACGCCGCCCGAGCCGACGCGGATGCGCTGCGTGGCGCCCGCGATGTGGCCGACCAGCACGGCCGTGGCCGAGCTGGCGATGCCGCTCATGTTGTGGTGCTCGGCCAGCCAGTAGCGGGTGAAGCCCAGGCGCTCGGCGTGCTGCGCGGTGCGCCGGGCGATGGCCAGGGCGTCGGCCACCGTGCCGCCTTCGCGCACGGCGACCAGGTCGAGCAGGGAGAGCCGGATGTCGGTCAGGTTTTTCATGCGCCCGATTGTGGTCCGGTGCCCGCAGCGGCGCTGTCGCCGGCGCCAAACCCTGACGCAACGCAAGCCTTGTCCCGCCGCTGGTGGTCAAGCGGGCGCACCCGGCGTAGGCTCTGGCCACTGTCCCCTGCTTCACCGTTCCCATCCACCCGACCATGACCACCCTCTTCGACCCCGTCACCGCCGGTGACCTGCACCTGGCCAACCGCATCGTCATGGCGCCGCTGACGCGCAACCGCGCGCCCGACGCCATCCCCACGCCGCTGATGGCCGAGTACTACGCCCAGCGCGCCAGCGCCGGCCTGCTGATCACCGAAGCCACCGCCATCTGCCACGAAGGCCAGGGCTACGCCGACGTGCCGGGCCTGTACGGCACCGAGCAGCTGGACGGCTGGAAGCGCGTGACCCGCGCCGTGCACGC
>ERZ1034361.1349-NODE-1349-length-13205-cov-4.868830_pt1 | contig 13205 bp, 12 predicted proteins | sample MGYA00520617_ERZ1034361 | MGnify/ENA primary metagenome ERZ1034361 (study PRJEB33736, sample SAMEA104284507) | Azolla filiculoides | biome: Urban; feature: Water surface; material: Ditch water | place: Netherlands | collected 2015-10-28 | depth 0-0.1 m ... | reverse complement strand
ATGTCCATAAAGGCCCATGTCTCGCCGGTAACACCCCAGCCCTTCTCGCGGTTGTTCAGCCCCGCCAGCGCATAGGTGACCGAATCGATATCGGGGCAGATCGTCAGCCCCATATGTTCGAAATCATCGCCCGTGTTGACGGCAATGGTCAGCGCGCCAGCCGGCAGAACCGAGGCCAGTCCCGCCGCCAGTTTGGCACCACCCACGCCGCCCGCACCCGCCGTGCCACCAGCACCACCGTTGCCATTGGTCGCAGCACCTGCGCCGCCGGCTCCGCCAGCACCCGCGGCGCCACCAGCACCCGCATTACCACCATTGCCGCCAATGCCGCCCGTACCGCCATTGCCGCCAACTGCGCTCGCACCACCGGTGCCGCCGTTGCCACCAGTGCCCGAGGACGCTAAGACGCACGAACCGCCAACGCCACCGTTCCCTGCGGAGCCACCGTTCCCACCGGAAGCACCGCCGCGCCGGCCGCCGGCACCTGGAAGTCCATCGAGCCGCCGAGCATGTTGAGGCGCGGGAAGTACATGTCGAAGGCGATCAGGTTGCTGACCGGATAGAAGGGGCCGGGGGGTTGACCAGTACCAAGGTTATTGGAGCCAGCCGAACCATTATTGCCTGCCGGCGCAAACGGGTTCTGCGTGCCATTACCGTTGATCGCACGCAGCGACGGCAATTGCGAGCGATAGGTCAGGGCGTTCAGCGAGAACGACAGGCCATCCTTGGTCACCCCTTCGTACTTCATGCCGAGCTGGGTATTGTCGAGCGACCAGCCCGGCAGATTGACGTTGCGGATACCGATCTGATTCGGACCGAAGTCGGTGGCAATCACGCCATTGGCAAAGTTGGCGACGGTGCCACCGTTATCCCACAGATTGGCCATGCCGCGGAAGAAGCAGCCGGCATCGAGAATCACGTTGGGCGTGCCGCACTGGCCCAGATTGTTGGCGCGGAACTGATCAAAGTTCCAGACGATCTGGAAGTTGCGATCCTGCATCGTGTCGCTGGCACCCATACGGTATTCCGCCTGGGCAATCCACATCGGGATGCGGATATCGGACAGTTCGTCGTAAATGTTGTTGCGCGAGTAGTCGACCGGGTTGATCACATCGAGCACACGGAACAGGTCGGTGCGGCCCCAAACGACTTGCTGCTTACCAACCTTCACGAACAGGTCTTTGCCATCGCCAAGGCTGAACGTCTTTTTGGCGTACAACTCACGGATAAAATCAAGACGACTATTGAATTCGGGCATCTCCAGTTCGGAGAGCTTCTGGTTGCCGTAGCCGCCGAAGTCGCGGCAGCCGCGGCTATCGACGTCACAGGGACGAACCGGAACGGCGAAGGCCACGCCACCGTTAATGGCATGCCAGCGGTCACCAAGAACCCGTAGACCTACATCGGGGCTGTTTGCCGCCAAGGTGGAAGAGTTCAAAAATGCATTTTGAGCTGCGGCAGCAGCCGCCGCCCCTGCACTCATATTCACAGGAGGGTTCTGATACGCAGTCGTCAACATAGCATTAACGGCATCGTAGGTTGCGATTAGGGGAGCCGGACCGTTATAGGCATATGGCACCGGGATCAACGCACCACCCGCCGTTGTCTCCAACATCGTCGGGTTTCCTGCTGAGCTACCCGCATCTTTCCCGTACTCGCTGCTGTTCATGCGATAAACGCCATCCCAGCTGCCGCGCAGGATGCTGTGAACGCCCCAGCCATTGCCGAATTTCTTGTCCGCTTCAACCTGCATGGTGTTACGGAACTTGGCCAGGCCCGTGTGCTCGCGATGGGCCGTATGGTTCTCATAGGTCACATCGACCTGCCAGGGCGAAGACTCTTCGCCCATGGACGGCAGATCGGCCGCGAAGGCCTGGGTTGCGAAAGTGGCGGAGAGTGCTGCCGCGATGAGCGTCAGACGCCTTCCAGTGTTTTGTTTTGTCTCCATGGATCAAACCCCCAATGGTGTTGTTAAAAGAAAAGTTTGCTGTTCCCCCGGTCTTCCGGAGTGTTGTTAATCGTTTTCCAGGACACCGTCTTCGTCGTAATGCACGGCCGTCACAAACTTGGGTTTGAAGACGACGCACCATGACGGCACGATCAGTACGGCAGCGATCGCGTTGACGATGAGCATGAAAGAAAGCAGGATCGCCGCGTCCGACTGGAAGCGCAGGTCGGACATGAAGATCCACATGACGACGCCGGCAATCAGCGTCACCGCCGTGAAACTGACGGCGTAACCGGTGGTGGCGACGGCGGTGATGACCGCCTTCTTCATGTCGCGCATCACGGCATACTCTTCGCGGATGCGGTCCATGAAATACACGGCGTAGTCGATGCCGACACCGACGCCGACGGCAATGACCGGCACGGTGTTTACACTGATCCCGATGTTGAGCGCACCCATGTAGGCATAGGTCATCAACGTCGAGAACAGCATCGGCAGGATCATCAGCCAGCCGGCGTGCAGCGAGCTGTAATAGACCATGACGATGAAGAAGGCGAGCAGCATGACCGCCGGGATGATGATCATGTGGTCGGTGTGCAGAGCCTGGTTGCCGGCCGCCGTGACGCCGATGATGCCGCCACCCAGTTCGATGTGCAGACCCGGCACCTCGGCTTCGATCTTCTTGATGCCTTCCTCGGCCAGGGCGACGATGCGGTTGATCGTCTCGGCCTGGTGGTCCTTGTAGTAGAAGACCATGTTGGCTTCGTTTTCGTCGGAGGTGACGAATTCCTTCAAGGCGCCCGGAATCGGGCTGGAGGCCATGTAGGCGAACATCAGGCCGCCGATTTCATCAGCCGTATCCGGCAGTTGCATCCAGCGTGGATCGTCGTTGTGGGTCAGCTTGTTGACCACACGCAAGACGCCCGGCATGGCCTTGGTGCCGCCCAGTGTCGGGTCGGACAGCATATGGGCCTGGAAACGTTCGATCGCGGCCATCACTTCGGGACGCTTGATGCCACCCTTTTCCTCGACGCGGGCGGCGACATGCAGTTCCTCGGAGCCCGGGAAGCGCGTGTTGATCGCCTTGGTCGACACGTTGTAATCGTGGCTCAGGTGCAGCAGCGGCGAGCCCGGCTCGGATTCGCCGAGTTGCACCTTGCTCACGAAGTAGGTGCCACCGATGGCGCCGATCAGGGTCAGGATCAGGATGGAACGGGCGCCACCATCAGTGCCGCCGGTCAGGGCCATGGCCCTGCCGAGGAAGGCACGGATGCCTTCGTTACCGTTATGGTGATTCTTCGGTGCCGGCAGGATGGTCAGGGCCAGCGGGACCATGAAGTGCACCGTGAAGATCACCGAGAAGCCCCAGAAACCAGCAGCCAGACCGAGCTTGAAGTTGAAGGGCGCAGCACCGAGCATGAGGACGGCGATACCGACCGCATCAACGATGATGGCCAGCGAACCGGGACGGAACAGGGCATCGAGCGCATTGCGGGCGGCCTTCTTGCCGTCATGGACTATCGCCAGCTCCTCGTAATAGCGCACGACCAGTTGCACGCCGTGCGAGGTGGCGCGGGCGGCGATCAGGAAGGGAATCGGCAGGGAGAGCGGCTCGAGGTTGATGCCCATGGCGGCCATGAAGCCAAGGCCCCAGATCGACGACAGGGCAATGCCGAGCAGCGGCAGCGCGACCCCGTAAAAACGCCGGAAGTAGAGAATGAGCAGCGCGGACAGGAGCAGCAGCGTCCACATCATGATCTCGACGATCTGGTTGAGGTAGGTATAGACCCAGCCGGTGAGGACGGGATTGCCCGTCACATAGATCTGATGACCCGGCTTGGCCAGCGTCTCGCGCACCTGCTGCAAGGCGGCGAAAGTCGCCGGATAGTCGATCGAGCCCTCGTTCATCTGGGCCTTGATCAGCGCCGCTTTCATGTCCGGCGAAACGAGCAGGCCGTAGATGGTCGGGTTGGCGATGACGTCGTTCTTGAGCTGCTCGAGCTCAGCCACCGTACGCGTCGGCTTGAGCGGATCGTAGTAGGACTCGGAGGCAAAGCCGCCCTGATCGTCGAGGAAAACCTTGCGCGCCGTGCGGTGCGTCAGGCTGCTGACGAGGTTGTGGTTGACGCTGGGCAGGTTGTCCACACCCTGTGTCGCCTCGTGAATGAGCTTGAGGGTTTCATCGTTGAAGATGGTGCCCTTCTCGACCTCGACCGACATGACGATCATGTTGGCGCCGCCGAAGTTCTCCTTGAGGCGGTTATAGACCTTGATGTAGCCGTGGTTCTGCGGCAGCAGGTCGGCAAAATCCGTGAAGACGCGCAGGCTGGGCAATGCCATGCTGAACAGCAGGGTGACGGCCAGAACCATCGACAGCACGATCTTCGGATTGCGGAAAATCCATTCCTCGCCCGTGTGCAGGGCGTGGGTAATGGCGTGACGTGTTTTTGCAACCATGGTGTTGAGTTCTCCCTGGCTTATTGTTTGGCGTGCGTGCTGACGGCACGGAGCAGCCCACCGGGGCCGCCGATCACGATGGCCGACTGGCCCGGCAGGGAAGCGCCGCCACCCAGGAAGACGGGCACGGCATCGGTATAGGGCACGGCGCGCCAGCTATTGCCGTCGAGCTGGGCAATGACGCCGCCGGCACCGACGCCGAAGGGCTTGCCTTCATGCATGAACAGCCGGTTGAGCGAAGCGCGCGTGGTATTGACCTGCTTCGTCCAGGACTTGCCACCATCTGTGGTGTGCAACATCTGGCCAGCCACACCGGCGACCCAGCCTTCGGTACGAGAGGCAAAAAGCGCCGCGTACGGGTAGAACTCACCCGGCATCTTCGGACCCTTTTTCCAGGTCGCGCCACCGTCGTCGCTCATCACCGTCAGCCCGAATTCACCGAGAGCGATGGCGTTCTTTTCGTCGAGAAACTGGATCGTCGTGATCTGCGTGTCTTCGCCCAGATCGGTGGTCTTCCAGGTCGCGCCACGATCGGCGCTACCGGAAATAACCGAATTGACGCCGACAACCCACCAGCCACCCTGCTTGTCGCAGGTCAGCGCCAGCGGCGTCTTCGGCATGTCGAGGGGAACCGATTTCCAGTTGTTGCCGTCGGCATCGGCCGACCAGACCTTGTGATAGTGATCGATGGCGACAAAACCCTGATCGCCACAGACGGTCATGTCGACCAGCGACGTATTGCCCAGCGTCGTCCGCTTCCAGGTCTTGCCCTGATCTTCCGAGCTCAGCACGGCGCCACTTTGCGTACCGGCAACAATGACCTTGCCATTGCTCGCCATCGCCTGGCTGATGTCATAGCGCTGCACCGAGCGCAGGCGCTCGGCCGCTATCCCGGACATGTCCGGGCCTTGCGAGCAGGCAGTCAGCGCCCCGCAGGCAATGCTGGCGCCCAAAGGCAGCCATGATTTTTTCACCCAGTCCATCCAATCCTCCAGTTATCCGTGCCTTTTGGCGGCACTTGTTTCCGTCATTTTTCGTTCAAGAAGCCTGATGAATCTTCGGCCCATTCAGACTATGCATTGCCCTTACCTATACCGTCCAATACCAATTAACGCGATACTTAATACTGTATAGGTATGAATTTCCCCGCATTGAAAATGCCGACTTCAATGCATCAAATACGGGGAGTTTTCAGCGCCCCAGATCCTTCGCCGTCTTGCCGGCAATACCCCACTGGGCCTTGGGCACATCGTGAATCCAGACGCGGACGTTCTCGATGGGCGCGCCAACAGCTTCGACCAGAGCCGCCGTCACCTTCTCGATGACGGCTTTTTTCTGTTCGTCGGTGCGACCTTCAACCATGTAAATTTGAGCGAACGGCATGGTCTCTCCTTGGGCTTAAATGAAACGGCAGCTGACGCCGCCCAGCGACTGGATACGCAGATTGACGTGGTCACCGGCCTTGACCGCCACGGCCTCGGTGACGCCACCGGAAAGGATCATCGTGCCGGCCGGAATCTCTTCGCCGCGGGCGCCGAGATGGTTGGCCAGCATGGCAATCGCGGCCGCCGGATGGCCGAGCACGGCCGCGCCGGCACCGATGGCAACCGGCTCACCGTTCTTTTCCATGACGACGCCCAGGGTGCGCAGGTCGAGACCGGCAACCGGGGTCATCTGGCCGCCGAGCACGAAGCGCGAGGACGAACAGTTGTCGGCAATGACGCTCTTGAGATCGAACTTGAAGTCGCGGTAGCGCGAATCGATGATCTCGATACCTGGCATGATGAAATCGGTCGCGGCCAGCACGGCGCCGATATGGCAGCCGGGGCCTTTGAGGGCCTTCTTCAGCACGAAAACGATTTCCGGCTCGACCTTGGGGTGAATCAGCTGGTCGATCTTGATCTCGCCGCCATCGGCAACGCTGAAGTAATCGACGAGGAAACCGAAACACGGGGTTTCAACACCCATCTGCTTCATCTTGGCATGCGAGGTCAGGCCGGCCTTGAGGCCGACCACCTTGTTGCCACGGGCCAGCTTGCGACGCAGGATCTCGGCCTGGATGGCGTAGGCGTCATCCCAGTCCATCTCGGGATGGGCATCGGTGATCTTGACGACGTCGTGCGCCTGCAGTTCGGCGTTTTCGAGCAGCTCGGCGAGCTGGGCGATGGTTTGTTGATTCAGGCTCATTTCAGCAGTCCCCGTTCACGTGCCATGCTCATGGCGGTGTCTTCAATCATGTCTTCCTGACCACCCACCATGCCGCGACGACCCAGTTCGACGAGGATGTCGCGCGCCGGCACGCCGTACTTGACGGAAGCGCGCTTGGCAAACAGCAGGAAGGAGCCATAAACGCCGGCATAACCGAGGGTCAGTGCATCGCGGTCAATACGGATCGGGAAGTCCATCATCGGCACGACGAGGTCTTCGGCGACGTCGGTGATCTTGGCGACATCAACACCGGTTTCGATACCCATCAGGCTGCACACGGCGATCAGCACTTCCATCGGCGTATTGCCGGCACCGGCACCGAGGCCGGCAGCGGCGGCGTCGACGCGGTTGGCGCCGACTTCAATGGCGGCGATGGAATTGGCGACGCCCATGGCCAGGTTGTGGTGGCCGTGGAAACCGAGTTCGGTTTCCGGCTTGAGGGCAGCGCGCACGGCACCGAGGCGTTGCTTGACGCCTTCCGGCAGCAGGTGGCCGGCCGAGTCGGTGACGTAGATACAGTTGGCGCCATAGCCTTCCATGAGCTTGGCCTGGGCGACCAGACCTTCGGCGCTGTTCATGTGCGCCATCATGAGGAAGCCGACAGTGTCCATCTCCAGCTTGCGGGCCATGGTGATGTGCTGCTCGGAGACGTCCGCCTCGGTGCAGTGGGTAGCGACGCGGATGGTGTTCACACCGAGGTCACGCGCCATCTTGAGGTGATCGACGGTGCCGATACCGGGCAGCAGCAGGGCCGAGACCTTGGCCTTCTTCATTTTCGGGATCACGGCGCCGAGGTATTCCTCGTCGGTGTGGGCCGGGAAGCCGTAGTTGACCGAGGAACCACCGAGGCCATCGCCGTGGGTGACTTCGATGAGCGGGATGCCGGCTTCATCGAGGCCGGTGGCGATGCTGATCATCTGGTCCAGGGTCATCAGGTGACGCTTGGGATGCATGCCATCGCGCAAGGTCATGTCATGGACGGTAATTTTTTTGCCGCGCAAACTCATTTTCTTATCTCCTTAGGCTTTGACGGGCTCGAGCTTGAGCGTGCCTTTGATCATTTCTTCGGCGAACATTTCGGCGGTGCGGGCACCGGCGGCGGTCATGATGTCGAGGTTGCCGGCATAGGTCGGCAGGAAGTCGCCCAGACCCGTGACTTCCATGAAGACCGAGACGCGATTGCCATCAAAGACCGGGCCATTGACCAGGCGGTAGCCCGGCACGTACTTCTGGACTTCCTTGATCATGGCGTGGATCGATTCGGTGATCTTGACCTGATCCGGTTCGGTCTCGGTCAGGCAATGCACGGTGTCGCGCATGACCATGGGCGGTTCGGCCGGGTTGATGATGATGATGGCCTTGCCCTTCTTGGCGCCGCCGACCTTTTCCACGGCACCGGCCGTGGTGCGGGTGAATTCGTCGATGTTCTTGCGGGTGCCGGGACCGGCGCTCTTCGAAGACACGGTAGCGACGATTTCACCGTAGGCCACCGGCTGAACGCGGGAAACCGCAGCGACCATCGGGATGGTGGCCTGGCCACCGCAGGTGACCATGTTGACGTTCATTTCACGCTTGCCGACGTGCTCGACGAGATTGACCGGCGGCACGCAGTAGGGGCCGATGGCGGCCGGCGTCAGGTCGATCATGAGGACGCCGAGGGCATTGAGCTTGCGGCTGTTCTCGGCGTGGACGTAGGCGGAGGTCGCGTCGAACGCGATCTGCACGTTGTCCGCCAGCACATGCGGCAGGAAGCCGTCGACACCCGTCGAACAGGTCTTCAGGCCCATCTCGGCGGCGCGCTTGAGGCCTTCGGATTCCGGGTCGATACCGATCATCCAGACCGGGTCGAGGAAGGGGCTGCGCTTGAGTTTGTAGAGCAGGTCGGTGCCGATGTTGCCCGGCCCGATCAGGGCGCATTTGATTTTTTGGGTCATCAATATTTCCTTATTGATCGTGGTTCAGCAAATGGTGGAAACGATCCCGCCTTCGACGCGCAGCGCGGCACCCGTCGTCGCAGCGGCTCTTGCGCTGCAGACGTAGGCGACCAGTGCGGCGACTTCGGCCGGATCGATCATGCGTTTGAGAATGGAACTCGGCCGGCCTTCGGCGAAGAAGCGACGCTCCATTTCGTCGAGGGCTATGCCCGAATCGGCGGCCAGCTTGCCGAAGAAATCAACGACACCTTCCGAGCGGGTCGGGCCGGGCAGCACGGCATTGACCGTGACGCCGGTGCCGGCACAGCTCTGGGCCAGACCGCGGGAGACGGCCAGTTGCGCCGACTTGGTCATGCCGTAATGGACCATCTCGCCCGGCGTGTTGATGCCGGACTCGCTGGAGATGAAAACGATACGCCCCCAGTTGGCGGACTTCATCGCCGGCAGGTAGTGGCGGGCCAGACGGACGCCGCTCATCACGTTGACGTCGAAAAAGCGTTGCCACTCGCTGTCGGCAATCGCCTCAAAAGGTACGGGGTCGAAAATACCCAGGTTGTTTACCAGGATGTCGACCTGCGGACAGGCTGCGAAAAGCACCTGGCAACCGTCAGCGGTCGCCAGGTCAGCCGCTACGCCTTGTACATTTGCAGAGGGAACAGCCGCCTTGAGGCGAGCCACCGCGTCTGTCACGGCTGACGCTGTACGGCCGTTGATCACGACCTGAGCGCCTTCACGGGCCAGTTCGCAGGCGATGGCAAAGCCGATGCCCTTGGTCGAACCGCTGACCAGGGCGCGCTTGCCGGAAATTTGCAGATCCATGGCCGGGCGCTTAAACGAAACGCACCGAACAGCCGCCCAGGCCACCGATGGTCATGCGCAGGTTGTCGCCCTTGACCACCGGGACCATGGCGCCCATCGCGCCGGACAGCACGATGTCGCCGGCCTTGAGCGCAATGCCCAGCTTGCCCAGGGTATTGGTCAGCCAGACCATGGCGTTGACCGGGTGGCCCATGGTTGCCGCACCGGCGCCAGTAACGACGATCTCGCCATTCTTCTCGAGGACCATGCCGCACAGGCCAAGGTCGATGTCATTGATATCGACGAGTTGATCGCCCAGGACGAAGACACCGCAGGAAGCGTTGTCGGCGACGGTGTCCTGGATCTTGATTTTCCAGTCGGTGATGCGCGAATCGACAATCTCGAAGCAGGCCATGACGCCTTCGGTCGCAGCCAGCACATCGGCGGCAGTGACGCCTGGGCCTTGCAGATCCTTCTTAAGCAGAAAGGCGATTTCACCTTCGGCCTTCGGCTGGATCAGGGTGCTCATCTCGATCGACTCGCCTTCGTTGTACACCATGCCGTCGAGCAGGTAGCCGAAGTCGGGCTGATGCACGCCGAGCAGGTTCATGACCGGCTTGCTGGTGACGCCTATCTTCTTGCCGATGACGCGTTCGCCCTTGGCCAGGCGGCGCGACAGCATCTGCTGCTGGATGTGGTAGGCGTCCTCGATGGTGATGTCGAAGCCACGCGAGGTCAGCGGGCTGACCGTCTTGCCAGCGACCAGGGCTTCGTAGAGTTCGTCGCCGAGTTGGGTGATTTGCGATTGTTCCATGATGCTTTCTCTTTATTCGGCCAGGAAATTGCTGACCAGGCGGTTGAAGTCGCGGTTGTGTTCGATCTGGACCCAATGCCCGCAGCGCCCGAAGACATGCAACTGCGAATCGTCGATCAAGTTGTTCAGGGTCAGCGAATTGCCGAGCGGAATGACCCGGTCGTCGCGGCCGTGAATGATCAGGGTCGGCTGCCGGATGGCCTTGATGTCGGCCTCGGCACTGGCCATGGCATCGACCCAGCGCTGACGCGGGGCCGGGAACATGGCCGAAAACGATTCCTGGAAACCGGGGCGGATGCTGGCCTGGTAACGCAGCTCGGCCAGTTCGTCATTCACCAGACTGCGGTCATGCGCGAAGATGTCGAGCAGGCCGCGCATGGCCGTGAGTGAAGGTTCATAACCCCACACCGCATCGAGTTCCGGTGTAATTTCAAATGGCACGCCGACACTGCCCATGAGCACCAGCTTGCGCACGCGCTGCGGATGACGGATGGCCAGCGCCAGCGCTATGGCGCCACCGAAGGAGTTGCCGATCAGGTCGGTCTGCTCGATACCGAGTGCATCGAGCAGACCGACGGCATGGTCCACCCAGCCGTCGGTGCTGTACTCAATGCCGGCTGGCCGCTCGGTGTAGCCGAAGCCGACCATGTCCGGCGCAATCGCCCGGCAGGTCTTGCCCAGTTCAGGCAAAACCAGACGCCAGTTGGCCCAGGCCGTGACGCCCGGCCCGGAGCCGTGGATGAGCAGCACCGGTGCCCCGCTACCGACATCGTGGTAGTTGGTCTCGATGCCGCCCGCCACAATACGGCGGCCGATTTCGGGGGAGTTGGCGGACATTTTCCGGCTGCGCCTTACAGCTTGATGCAGACGTTCTTGAGTTCGGTATAGAACTCAAGCGAATGGACGCCACCTTCGCGGCCGATACCGGACTGCTTGGCACCACCAAACGGCGTGCGCAGGTCGCGCAGGAACCAGCTATTGACCCAGACCAGACCGACTTCCATCTGTGCCGCGACACGGTGGGCGCGATTGATGTTCTGGGTGAACACTGAGGCGGCCAGACCGTAAGTCGTGTTGTTGGCGCGGGCGATGACTTCGTCTTCGCTATCGAAAGGCATGATGGTCGTGCACGGCCCGAAGATTTCTTCCCGAACAACCGTGGCGTTGTCATCCAGACCCGTCCAGATGGTCGGCTGAACCCAGGCGCCGTTGGCGAGATCGCCCGGCATCTGGGGAATACCGCCGCCGGTCACCACCGTGGCGCCTTCGTCGACGGCCTTCTTGTAATACGACAGCACCTTGTCGCGATGTTCCTGGCTGACCAGCGGACCCATATTGGTGGCCGGGTCGCTCGGCACGCCGAGCTTGAGCTTTTCGGTGCCGACTTTCATGCGGGCGACGAATTCGTCAAAGATCGGCCGCTCGACATAGACGCGCTCGGTACCCAGGCAAACCTGGCCACAATTGGCGAAACAGGAACGCAGGGTGGCTTCGATGGCGACATCGAGGTCGGCGTCGGCGAAGACGATGCCCGGATTCTTGCCGCCCATTTCCAGCGACACCGGACGCGAACCATGCGCCGCAGCCTTGTTGATGATTTCGCCGGTACGCGTTTCACCGGTGAAGGTGATGGCATTGACCTTCTGATTGGTGGTCAGGAATTCGCCAGCCGAATTCGGGCCGAAACCATGCACGACGTTGTAGACGCCCTTGGGCACGCCACAGGCATTCATCACTTCGCCGAGCAGGGTGGCGGTGGACGGGGTTTCTTCCGACGGCTTGACGACCACGGTGTTGCCGCAGGCCAGGGCCGGGCCGACCTTCCAGGTCATGAGCAGCAGCGGCAGGTTCCACGGGCAAACCACACCGACGACGCCGACCGGGCGACGGATCGCATAGTTCAGCGCGCCCTTGCCATCCGGCGTCGCCATTTCGAAGAATTCAGTCGGCGCATTCTTGATGACGTCGGCGAAGATCTTGAAATTGGCGGCACCGCGCGGGATGTCGATGTGCGAGGCCAGGCTCTTTGGCTTGCCGGTATCAGCACATTCGGCCTCAAGGAATTCGTCGAAGCGGCGCGTGATCTCGTCAGCCACCTTGTTCAGGATGTCGGTGCGCTCGACCACGGTCATCTTGCCCCACGGCCCCTTCAGGGCATCGTGGGCAGCCTGGACGGCGGCATCGACTTCGGCCTTGCCGGCTTCATGGACCATGCCGATGATGCTGTTATCGAGCGGCGTGCGCTTTTCAAACTGTTTGCCGGTCGAAACGAATTCGCCGTTGATGAAATTCAGGATCTGTTTCATACCCTTGTGATTCCCTTGTTGTTTGTGCAGCTCAAGCCAGACCGATGGCCGCCAGGCCGGCCCGCGCACATTCTTCGTCTTCGGCTTCAGAGGCGCCCGAGACGCCGATGCCGCCAAGCCAGTCACCCCTGCCCACCGGCAAACCGCCACCAAAAACGATGAGGCGGGGCTGGGCCGCGAAGCCCAGCTTCATGCCTTCATCGTGGCCAATCGCCCCCATCCAGGCCTTGGTCGGAAAGCCGAAGCTGGCCGAGGTGTAAGCCTTGTCGATGGCGAGGTCGATGGAGTGGATGAAGGCCCCGGGCATGCGCAAAAAGGCCATGAGATTGCCGCCGCGATCGACCACGGCGACATTGATCTTCCAACCCTGGGCGGTGGCATGCGCCACCGCCGCTGCACAGGCGGCCGCAGCCGCCTCGGCTGAAATACCGGGGATCGTGGTGGCAACTTGCATCAGGTCACGACGGTCAGGAAGCGGTCGTTGAGCTTGCGGTCGTGGTAGAAAACCGCAGCGCCGACTTCGTCCATGGTCCACTTCGTTGCCTTCTGATCGGGGTAGGCATAGTTGCCGCCGCAGAAGGTTTCGAAACGATTGCCGTTGGGATCGAAGGCGTAGATCGTCGTGCCACGGGTCACGCCGTGACGCGTCGGGCCGATGTCGATGGAGACGCGATTCATCGACATGAGGTCGGCGGCGCGCAGCACCTGCTCCCAGGTTTCCAGCAGGAAGGAAACGTGGT
>ERZ1034361.1347-NODE-1347-length-13214-cov-3.108168_pt1 | contig 13214 bp, 8 predicted proteins | sample MGYA00520617_ERZ1034361 | MGnify/ENA primary metagenome ERZ1034361 (study PRJEB33736, sample SAMEA104284507) | Azolla filiculoides | biome: Urban; feature: Water surface; material: Ditch water | place: Netherlands | collected 2015-10-28 | depth 0-0.1 m ... | reverse complement strand
GTCGTGACTTTAGATTTAGCGAGTCTTGTTGCCGGCACAAAATACCGAGGACAATTTGAAGAACGCATGAAAGCAGTGATGAACGAATTAGAAAAGAACGATGATATTATTCTTTTTATTGATGAAATTCACACTATCGTTGGCGCTGGCGGCGCTACGGGTTCATTAGACGCTTCAAATATGTTTAAACCTGCATTAGCAAGAGGCGAAATACAATGTATTGGCGCAACCACGCTGGATGAATACAGACAATATATAGAAAAAGATGGCGCTCTCGAAAGACGTTTTCAAAAGATAATTGTCGAACCAACTTCTGTTGCGGAAACAATCACCATTTTGAATAACATTAAAAACAAATACGAAGATCACCATAACGTGACTTATTCACCAGAAGCAATCGAAGCTTGTGTAAAATTAACTGACAGATATATGTCTGAACGTTTCTTGCCAGACAAAGCTATTGACGCTTTAGACGAAGCCGGTTCTCGTGTTCATATTACTAATATTGAAGTACCGAAACAAATTTTAGATTTAGAACATCAATTAGAAGATGTTCGAGAATTGAAAAATGTAGTCGTTAAAAAACAGAAATATGAAGAAGCAGCAAGACTTCGTGATGATGAAAAACGCATTGAAAAAGAGCTGGCTGTTGCCCAGGAACAATGGGAAGAAGACGCTAAAAATAACCGAATTGAAGTTACCGAAGATAATGTAGCCGATGTAGTTTCTATGATGACCGGAATTCCCGTGAATCGTATCGCCCAAACGGAAAGTAATAAACTAGCTAGACTTCCTGAACTTATTGAAGGTAAAGTTATTGGACAAAAAGAAGCGGTAATGAAAATCGCCCGTTCTATACAACGAAATCGTGCTGGATTAAAAGATCCAAACCGACCAATTGGTTCATTTATTTTCTTAGGTCAAACAGGAGTTGGTAAAACCCAATTGGCAAAAGTATTAGCCAAAGAATTATTCGACTCTGAGGATGCGTTAATCCGAATTGACATGAGTGAATACATGGAAAAATTTGCAATCTCCCGTTTAGTAGGAGCGCCTCCGGGATATGTGGGTTACGAAGAAGGTGGCCAATTAACTGAGAAAGTTCGAAGAAAACCATATTGTGTTGTACTATTGGATGAAATTGAAAAAGCCCATCCTGATGTTTTCAATATGTTGCTACAAGTTCTTGATGACGGCTATTTAACCGATAGTTTAGGACGAAAAATTGATTTCAAAAACACTATAATTATCATGACTTCTAATGTTGGAGCCAGACAATTAAAAGATTTTGGACAAGGAGTTGGATTTGGAACTGCCGCCAAAGTAGCTCAAGCCGACGATAATTCAAAAAGTATTATTGAAAACGCTTTAAAGAAAACTTTTGCTCCCGAATTCCTTAACAGAATTGATGATGTAATTGTTTTCAATGCTTTAGAAAAAAAACATATCGATTTGATTATCGAAATCGAATTAAAAAAATTGTATGCCCGTGTTTCTGAATTGGGTTATAAATTAAGCCTTTCGGACAAAGCAAAAGCATTTATTGCAGAGAAAGGTTTTGACAAACAATTTGGCGCAAGACCATTAAAAAGAGCCATTCAGAAATATGTTGAAGATTCACTCGCCGAAGAAATTATCACTTCAAAAATTGGATCCGGAGACGAAATTTTCATGGATATTGAAGAGGGTTCACAAGAATTAACCGTTGAAGTTCATAAAGCGGAGGAACCAACAAACCAATAAATTCTTTAGTTTAACTATTATAAAATATACCCGTTACGTTTTCATAACATAACGGGTATATTCTTTATAGTAAATCCCATATTATTTTAAAAACAAATATTTACATTTGACCCTCATAAAAACAGATCCAATACAATTAATCTATGTCCGATAGTAAAGTTATTTTAGGTAGCGAAGAATGGTGTTCTTTCCCTGAATTAGGAATTCCAACCATAAAAGCACGAGTAGATTCGGGCGCTAAAACATCAGCGTTACACGCTATAAATATCGCCCCTTTCATAAAAAACGAATCCAATTGGGTAAAATTTGACATTAACCCAATTCAGAATAATCTCAAAACAGTTATTCATTGTGAAGCCCCATTAGTAGACAAACGCATCGTAAAAAGTTCCAGTGGATTCAGAGAACAACGCTATGTAATCCAGACACATTTGAAAATTGGCGACTCTAAATGGCCAATAGAAATGACATTGACCAATCGAGATTCTATGGGTTTTCGAATGCTTTTAGGAAGAGAAGCCATGAGCGGAAGAGTACTGGTTGATCCGGAACAAAAATACCTTTTGGGACAACCAACTCCAGAAAGCCTAAAAGAACTTTATAAAAACTCCGAAAAAGCAAGTTCTGGTTTACGCATTGGATTATTAGCCAGTAATCCAGAATTGTACAGCAACAAACGAATCATGGAAGCTGGCGAAATGAGAGGACATGAAATGCATTTTTTGAATATAAAAGAATGCTACATGAAACTGGATGCAAAAAATCCCGAAATTCATTATCGTGGTGGCCGAATATTAAATGAATTTGATGCTGTCATACCAAGAATCCGTCCTAGTATCACCTTTTATGGCTGTGCCCTGACCCGACAATTTGAAGCCCTGAAAGTGTTTTGTTTGAATTCATCAACAGCAATTACACAATCTCGGGACAAATTATTTTCATTGCAATTATTACTCAATCATGGTGTCGAAATTCCTACTACTGGTTTTGCTAATTCTCCTTTGGACACCAATGATTTAATAAAAATGGTTGGCGGACCTCCTTTGATTGTAAAATTACTGGAAGGAACCCAAGGAAAAGGAGTTGTATTAGCAGAAACTAAAAAAGCAGCAGAAAGTGTTATCAATGCTTTCAAAAGCTTAAATGCAAACATCTTAGTCCAAGAATTCATAAAAGAAGCTAACGGAAAAGATATCCGCTGTTTTGTAATAGACGGGAAAGTAGTTGCGGCAATTCAGCGTGAAGCTATGCCAGGAGAATTTAGAGCAAACATCCATTTAGGAGGAACAGCTTCTATCATAAAAGTTACACCGGAAGAAAAAAAGATTGCGATTAAAGCCGCAAAAGCCATGGACTTAAAAGTAGCCGGAGTTGACATTATTCGTTCTTCAAAAGGGCCTTTACTGCTCGAGGTAAACTCTTCACCGGGACTCGAAGGAATTGAAGGTGCTACGAATAAAGATATTGCAGGCGAAATGATAAAAGCCATTGAAAAAAACTTTAAGCTATAATCTGAGTTTCAGTTTTAGAATCTTAAATTAGAAATAAAAAAAAGCGTAAAGCCATATTCTAAATATCAAACAAAATGATAAACACCTATCTTGAAATCATCATTCGCAGTGCGGCCGTTTATCTTTTTATGGTAATCGCTTTACGCATTTTTGGTAAAAAAGAACTATCCCAACTCAATACTGCAGATGTCATTTTAATATTACTGATCAGTAATTCAGTTCAAAATGCAATGGTTGGTAATAACACCAGTCTTTGGGGCGGTTTAGCTGCAGCAACTGTGCTGTTTACAATCAATTTAATTTTAAAGAAGTTGATGTACAAATACCGAAAGTTTAGTGATTTCATGCAGGAAAAACCCGAAATTCTAATTCATAACGGCAATCTGGATTTTAAAATATTAAGTAAATTAAATATTACTTCCGACGAATTAAAAGAAGCCATGAGAGAACATGGTGTCGAATATTTCAAAGATGTAAAACTGGCTATGTTAGAAATTGATGGAAACATTAGTATTATTTCAGGTGAAAATAATCTTAGGCAAACCCATTATAAACGAAGACGTATTCATAAAAATTTGACTCAAAATTAGCTTCAAAAAAAAAAAAAAAAATACCACTCAATTGAGTGGTATTTTTTTTGAAGTCTATTTATATTTTTATAAAATCATATTAAGTAACGAGTAAACCATAGCTGCCAAAACTGCCGAAACTGGAATGGTTAAAATCCAAGCCCAAATCAATCTTACGGTTACACCCCAGCGTACTGCTGATACTCTTTTGGTTACACCAACACCAATAATAGATCCTGTTATAGTATGTGTTGTTGAAACCGGAATTTTAAAATGTTCGGTCATAAATAAAGTTAATGCTCCGGCAGATTCTGCTACAACACCTTCAAAAGCATTCACTTTTGTTATTTTTGAACCCATTGTTTTTACAATTTTCCAACCACCGCTTAATGTTCCTAAAGCAATAACAGAATAACAAGTTAACGGAATCCAGCTTGGCATATTAGCTGCAATACCTTTATCTTCATCTGGTAAAATTACATTTAAATCTAACCATCCTCCTGACAAGTCAACGTGTGGATTCATTCTGATATAAACAGCTACTGCTGCTGCAATGATACCCATTACTTTTTGTGAATCATTTCCTCCATGTCCCAAACTGAAAGCTGCAGAAGATAATAATTGCATCTTTTTCAATACAGCCTCTGATTGTGAAGTAGAAAAAGAACTAAAAAACAAATTAAATACCGCTAAACTAAAAAAGATGAAAGCAACCAAAAACCATTTTATATTGTGTGGTTCAGTAATAACACTCCAAAAATGACTTTCAAATCTAGGCTTTTTAATCTCTGTGTATGGAATTAATACTGATGATAAAAACCAAACAACTAAAAGCATCAATGCTACAGTTAGTAATTTCGGATATATGTTTTTCTTTGATGAATACATCATCCATAACGAAATGAAATACGATATAATCATTCCCAACAATGGTGCAAAAACAATAAATAAAATTACAATTAAAACACCTGAAGGCAATAATTCTCCTTCTTTTGCAGCTTTTAACCAACTAACTATTTTAAGTCCATAATGTTCCGGATCCTGAACTACTCCAGAAAATCCGTGTGCAATCGCTGCACCTGCAAATCCGCCAATTAATGTATGTGAGGAAGAAGAAGGAATCCCCTTCCACCAAGTGAATAAGTTCCAAATAATTGCTGCAATAATACCCGCTAATATTACGGTTAAATTAATACTGCTGGTATGAGCTGTTTTTGCAACGGTATCTGCCACTCCAAAACCAAAAACCCAATAGGCCAAAAAGTTAAAAAATGCTGCCCAAAGTACCGCTTGAAAAGGTGTCAATACTTTAGTGGCCACAATCGTCGCTATAGAATTAGCTGCATCATGAAAACCATTGATGTAATCAAAAATTAATGCTAAAACTATGATTATAATAAGTAGTGTGAAATCCATAAATATAGTTCAGTATAAACTGATTGAATTAAGAATGTTTTACCGAAATTGATTCTAAAACACTGGCAACACTTTTACATTTATCAGTTGCTGTTTCTAAAACGGACAACACTTCTTTATATTTAATAATGTTTTTGGCATCCGTTTCATTTTCAAAAATTTCAAATACCGCTTTATTGTAAACCGTATCCGATTTATTTTCCAGCTTACTGATTCTTGCACAAGCATCTGTAATATTCTTAATCTTTTTAAGGTTCTTCAATTCTTTTACGGCAACATCAATATTTTGACACGCTTCAAGATTGATTTCTGTCAATTTTCGTATTGATTTTGTAATCTTATCTACTTGATACAAACGCATTCTGCTGGCCGCACCATGAAGATTATCCGCAACATTATCTATCGAAGTAATCAAAGAGTGAATATCTTCTCTGTCAAATGGTGTAATGAAATTTCTGCTCAATTCCAGATTGGTTTGACGCGTAATGTCTTCTCCTTTTTGCTCTAATGCATCTATTTTCTGAAAAAGAACTTCTCTTTCTTTCAAAGGAAGGTTTACAGCTTCGTGCAAATTAGAAGCTAATTCAATTAAATTACTAGACGCTTCTTCAAAAAGAGGAAAGAATTTTTTGTCTTTTGGAACTAAAAATTGGAAAATACTATTTATCGACATTTTATTAAATTTAGAATTGCAAAATTAGTTCATTATTTTAAGCCAATGTTAAGTTATTGTTAACAAATCGTCTTCGATCTGAAAACTATTCAAAAAAGTCACTGTTTTTTCTATATCATAATGCAAGATGCGATCTTCTGCTACCAAAGGGACCTCTTCTCGGTAAGCACTCAAAAACAGTTCTATAAAATCACTGGACTGCAAAGGACGTCTGTAAGCAATTGCCTGTGAAGCATTCATCAATTCAATAGCCAAAATTCGTTCTAAATTATCCATAATTCGCAATGCTTTGGTGGCACCATTAGCACCCATACTTACGTGATCTTCCTGACCGTTGCTCGATACAATACTGTCTACACTTGATGGCGTAGCCAATTGTTTATTTTGGCTCGCAATACTGGCGGCTGTATATTGCGGAATCATCAAACCGGAATTCAGTCCCGGGTTATCTACTAAAAAAGCAGGAAGATTGCGCAAGCCCGAAATCAACTGATACGTTCTGCGCTCGGATATACTTCCCAGTTCTGCCAATGCAATTGCCATAAAATCTAAGGCTAAAGCCAAGGGTTGACCATGAAAATTCCCTCCGGAAATAATCTGGTCGCTTTCTATAAATATATTAGGATTATCTGTTACCGAATTGATTTCGGTTTTAAATACTTTTTTCACATAATCAATCGCATCTTTTGAAGCGCCATGCACTTGAGGAATACATCGAAAAGAATACGGATCCTGAACATGTGTTTTTGATTGCTCGATGATTTCACTTCCTTCCAGAAAATCTTTTACACGATTAGCCGTTACAATTTGTCCTTTGTGAGGCCTGATAAAATGAATCAATTCATGAAAAGGCTCAATACGCCCATCAAATCCTTCAAGAGAAATCGTTGCAATTAAATCTGCCAAATAGGAAAACTTAGTGGCTTTAATCAAAATATGCGCACCATAAGCACTCATAAACTGTGTTCCGTTCAACAATGCCAATCCTTCTTTAGATTGCAAAACAATAGGTTCCCAGTTAAACTGTTTTAAAACCACACTGGAATGCACTTTTTTACCTTCAAAATAAACTTCACCTTCGCCTAATAAAGGCAAAGACAAATGCGCTAACGGAGCCAAATCTCCCGAAGCGCCAAGAGAACCTTGCGTATAAATAACAGGAAGAATACCATTGTTATAAAAAGCGATTAATCGGTCAACCGTTTGCAATTGAATACCCGAATGTCCGTAACTCAACGATTGGATTTTGAGCAACAACATCAACTTAACAATCTCGCTTGGTACTTCATCACCTGTACCACAAGAGTGTGATTTCACTAAATTCTCTTGTAATTTTGATAAGTTTTCATTCGAAATTTTCACATTACAAAGCGAACCAAAACCAGTATTGATACCATATATAGGAGTAGATTGGGCCGCCATTTTTTTATCCAAATAATCCCTGCATTTCTGGATATTTACCTTAGCTTCTTCTGATAATGCCAATGTTTTATCATGCGCAATAATTTCCTGTACGTTTTCCAACGAAAGTACTTGTGTGCTTATATAATGTGTATTATCCATTTGTATCGTATTTGAATACCCAAAATTCAATAAATCAATATTAAAAAGCAACATTTGTTGATAATAATTTAAAATCAACGATTAAACAGACTCAAAGATTAACAATTCCATCCTAAACCGTTTACACCACACACTTTAAGTGATGGTAAAGTACCATTAATCCAAACGATTTCATTCCTGCAAACAGCACTAATTGTACTGCAACCAAATCCAAACCCGTCAAAACAGGAAATTTCATTAAATAAAACAGTTAGCAAATCCCTTTTTCATCCCTTTTAATTTCGCCTAAAAATAAGAATCTAACAACCATCCTACACATCTGTTACCAAATAACCAATATTCAATTAATTAGCGCTATATTTTTAAAATATTCGCAAAAACCGAATTATGGTTTTTGTTTTTTATAAAAAACTGTACTTTTGGGGAATCAAATGAAAAACAACAGCACATCATATCAATCTTCGATAACAACTCCAAAAAGAGTTGCTGCTGCTGTTACATTTACTACAACAACTACAACTACCCCTTAGGGGTATACATTTTACATATAATCCTATTTTATACTTTTCCTAACGGAAGAAAGGTCTTGGATATATAAATAACATTTGCATTTTTAAAATAAAACAAACAAAATGAAAGTATTAAAATTTGGCGGAACTTCTGTAGCCAATGCACAAAATATAAAACTGGTTTTAGATATTGTTCTACATAAAGCAAAAGAAGAAAAAGTAATTGTAGTAGTTTCTGCTTTAAGTAAAGTGACTGATTTACTGCAACTCGCTGCCGCAAAAGCAGCTGCAAACGACGAAAGCTTCAAAGAAATCGTAGCCTTAATCGAGAAAAAACATTTAGACGCCTTAAAAGAACTTATTCCCGTAAGCGAACAAAGCAGCCTTTTAAGCCACATCAAAAGAATCGTTAATCACCTGGAAACCCTTTTAGACGGTTGTTTCCTTTTAGGAGAATTATCCCCTAGAACATCTGATACTATTTTAAGTTTCGGAGAATTATTGTCGTCTTACATCATTGCCGAAGCATTAAAACAACACCTCAAAAACAGCGCCTACAAAGACAGTCGCGAATTGATAAAAACCAATAATAATTTCGGAAAAGCAGCCGTAAATTTTGAAGTATCAAATCAATTGATTTCAAATTTCGTTGCCACAAATGAAAGCCAAGTCGTGATCATGCCTGGGTTTATCGCTTCGTCACTTGACGGAATCAACACTACTTTAGGTCGTGGCGGTTCAGATTACACTGCGGCTATTATTGCTGCTGCGGTAGAGGCAACCGACTTAGAAATCTGGACAGACGTAAACGGAATGTTTACTGCCAATCCAAAAATTGTAAAACAAGCACAACCTATAGCCACTATTTCCTATCAGGAAGCAATGGAATTATCTCATTTTGGAGCCAAAGTATTGTATCCGCCAACCATTCAACCGGTATTGAGAAAAAACATTCCTATTCTAATCAAAAACACGTTTGAACCGGGAGCAGAAGGAACTTTAATATCCAATACTATTTCTTCTCAAACCAATCCGGTCAAAGGAATCAGTCATATCGATAACATCTCATTATTAACTCTTGAAGGTCCGGGAATGATTGGTGTTTCAGGTTCTTCCAAAAGACTTTTCGAGGTATTATCTCAGGAAAACATCAACGTAATCTTTATTACTCAAGCTTCTTCTGAGCATTCTATTTGTATCGGTATCCAAAATTCCGATGCTGAAACAGCAGAAAACGCCATCAATAAAGCCTTTGGAAATGAAATCCTGCAAAACAAAATCGATCCTTGTATTGTAGAGAAAAACCTGTGCATTATTGCTTTGGTAGGCGAAAACATGAAGAATCATCAAGGGCTTAGCGGTCGAATGTTTAGCACTTTGGGTAAAAACAACGTCAACATTCGCGCCATTGCACAAGGAGCTTCCGAAAGAAACATCTCTGCAGTTATCAACGAAAGAGATGTAAAAAAAGCACTGAATACATTACACGAGAACTTTTTTGAAGAAAACACAAAACAGTTAAACCTATTTGTAATGGGGGTTGGAAATGTAGGTGAAAAATTCATCGAGCAAATTCACCAACAAAAGAAATTCTTAAAAGAGAATCTAAAAATAAACCTGCGCGTTATTGCATTGTCAAATTCAAGAAAAATGTATTTTGACGAAGACGGAATTCCGTTGAAAGAATGGCAGTTTGCTTTAGAAACTGGAGAACCTGCAGATAAAGAGGAATTCATCTCAAGAGTAAAATCACTCAATTTACGCAACAGCATTTTTGTAGACATCACTGCAAACGAAAGCGTTTCTAAAACTTACGAGCAGTATTTAAAACAAAACATTGCCGTAGTAACTTGTAACAAAATTGCATGTGCTTCGGAATATGACAACTACAAAAACCTGAAAAACTTATCCCGTCAGTACAACGCGCCTTTCTTGTTTGAAACTAACGTTGGTGCAGGATTACCTATCATTGATACCGTAAAAAACCTAATCGCTTCTGGCGATAAAGTCCATAAAATACAAGCCGTTTTATCTGGAAGTTTAAACTTTATTTTCAACAATTTCGACGAAAATAACTCTTTCCATGATGTGGTAAAAGAAGCTGGTGTGCAAGGATTTACGGAACCGGATCCTAAAATTGACTTAAGCGGAATTGACGTAGCCAGAAAAATTCTGATTCTAATCCGTGAAAGTGGGTATAAAATGGAAATCGATGCCATTGCCAATGAATCGTTTATGCCTGCTGCCTGCTTACAAACCACTTCAAACGAAGCATTCTTTGAATCGTTAATCGAACATGCCGCGCATTTTGATGCCATTTACAAAGAAGCCTTAAGCAAAGATTCCCGTTTGAAATATGTAGCACAATTCGAAAACGGAAAAGCAAGCGTTGGTTTACGATTCATTCCAAAAGAGCATCCGTTCTACAATCTGGAAGGAAAAGACAACATTGTTTTATTCTTCACAGACCGTTATGTAGACCAACCGTTATTGATAAAAGGTGCAGGTGCCGGAGCAGCAGTTACAGCCTCAGGAATATTTGCAGATGTAATCAGAATTGGAAACGTATAAATAAGTCGTAAAGTCGAATGTCATAAAGTCTAAAAGTTAACCAATTGATTTTATATTCATTCCTAAGACTTTACCTCTTTATGACTTTAGACTTTAGACTTTAAGACTACTATTATGAATGAAATAAAAATATTTTGCCCCGCCACAATCGCCAACCTATCCTGCGGATTTGATGTCCTCGGACTGTGTTTAGAAACGGCAGGTGACGAAATGATTATTCGAAAATCAGCCACAAAAGGCGTTCGCATCACTAAAATAGTAGGTGCCGACTTGCCTTTAGAAACCGAAAAAAACGTAGCTGGTGTAGCCGCTTTGGCAATGTTAGAAGCAATAGATACCGAATTTGGTTTTGATATCGAAATCTACAAACACATCAAAGCCGGTAGCGGAATTGGGAGTAGTGCTGCAAGTTCTGCAGGTGCCGTTTTTGGTATCAATGAATTATTGGGACAACCATTCACCCGAAAAGAATTAGTGCTTTTTGCCATGCAAGGCGAAAAACTGGCCAGCGGAAACGCCCATGCCGATAACGTTGCTCCTGCCCTTTTAGGCGGATTTACATTGGTGCGCAGTTCTAATCCTTTAGACATTATCAAAATTCAAAGCCCTCCGGAACTATACGCAACCGTAGTACATCCTCAGATTGAGTTAAAAACTTCGGATGCCCGCTCGGTTTTAAAACAAACCGTTTCCCTCAAAAGTGCCATCACACAATGGGGAAATGTAGGCGGATTAGTAGCCGGATTATACACTCAGGATTACGACTTAATAGGCCGTTCCCTTCATGACGAAATCGTAGAACCATTACGCAGTGTCTTGATTCCGGGATTCGATTTAATCAAAAAAACAGCCTACGAACACGGCGCATTAGGTTCAGGAATATCAGGCTCAGGTCCTTCTATTTTCGCTTTAAGCAAAGGAGAAGCAACCGCCAAAAAAATAGCCGAAGCCATGAGCGCTGTCTACGAAGAAATGAATTTACCATATGAAATTCACGTTTCTAAAGTAAATGACGAAGGAATGAAAATCATCTAATTCCCAATCATTAAAGGAAGATAACACACAATAACACAGGATGAATCCCTTTCGCCTCCCTTCCCTTTAGGGAGCGTTTAGGATGCTAAAATTAGTAAAAATGAAATATTACAGTTTAAACCATAACGCACCGAAAGTTTCTTTCCAAGAAGCCGTAATACAAGGATTAGCAACCGATAAAGGATTGTATTTCCCGGAATCCATAACCCCGTTAGCCCCTTCTTTTTTTGAAGATATCGAAAATAAGAGCAACGAAGAAATCGCTTTTGAAGCCATCCAACAATTTGTAGGCGACGAAATTCCGGCTGAAACCCTAAAACAAATCATTGCCGAAACCCTGTGTTTCGATTTTCCGGTGGTCGAAGTCGAAAAAGGAATCTATTCCTTAGAGCTTTTTCATGGTCCAACCATGGCCTTCAAGGACGTAGGCGCCCGCTTCATGTCCCGTTGTTTAGGCTACTTTAACAAAGACAAAAAAGACAATAAAAACACCGTTCTCGTAGCCACTTCTGGTGATACAGGAGGCGCCGTAGCCAGCGGATTCCTTGGCGTAACCGGTGTCGAAGTCGTAATTTTATACCCTTCAGGAAAAGTAAGTGACATACAGGAACGTCAATTAACCACGTTAGGACAAAACATCAAAGCACTCGAAGTCGATGGCGTTTTTGATGACTGCCAGGACATGGTCAAAAAAGCATTCTTAGACGACAGCTTAAAACACCAGAAACTAACCTCGGCAAACTCCATCAATATAGCCCGTTGGTTGCCACAAATGTTTTACTTCTTCTTTGCTTACAAAGCCTTAAAGAAACAAAACAAACCATTAGTTTTCTCTTGCCCAAGTGGGAATTTCGGAAACATATGCGCCGGAATCATCGCCAAAAAAATGGGATTGCCTATCGAACATTTCGTAGCCGCTACCAATGTAAATGATACCGTACCACGCTTTTTGGCAAACGGATTATACGATCCAAAACCATCTATTGCCACCATTTCAAATGCAATGGATGTAGGGAATCCAAGTAATTTCATCCGCATTCAGGAAATGTACCAAAACGATTTAGAGCAGTTCAAACAAGACTTCTCTTCCTTCACTTTCTCCGATGAAGAAACCCTTGCAGCCATGAAAACCATTTACAATACCGATGGCTACATTGCAGAACCCCACGGAGCAGTAGGCTATTTGGGATTGAAAAAAGAATTACAAAACCATCCTGATGCGCTTGGTATTTTCTTAGAAACTGCCCACCCTATCAAGTTTCTCGATACTGTAGAACCTACATTAAACGTAAAACTACCTATCCCAACACAAATCGAAAGTGTACTTAACAAGGAGAAAGTAAGCGTAAAAATCAAAACCTACGAAGAACTCAAAGCGTTCTTAGCCTAACATTTCAGGTATAAATAAAAACACAAACCGACTAAAAATTACTCTTTAGTCGGTTTTTTTTATGGGAAAATTGCAATCCGTTATAAATCGGGCATATGATAAATCTTTTTATACCATACCCTTTCTGCACAACCGTTTTTAAGGTTTCATTTCTATTTTTTCCGTCCATGTAAAGTTAGATTGTCTTTTATCAATCAACCAATGACCATTTTCCTTAACATAGTCATCATGGTA
>ERZ1034361.1342-NODE-1342-length-13231-cov-2.823552_pt1 | contig 13231 bp, 13 predicted proteins | sample MGYA00520617_ERZ1034361 | MGnify/ENA primary metagenome ERZ1034361 (study PRJEB33736, sample SAMEA104284507) | Azolla filiculoides | biome: Urban; feature: Water surface; material: Ditch water | place: Netherlands | collected 2015-10-28 | depth 0-0.1 m ... | reverse complement strand
CGCGCTTGAGGATCAGCACCACGTCGTAGGCGGTGCAGCCGCCGGTGCCGGCCAGCACGGTTTCCAGCGGACGCGGCGCCAGGTTCAGGCCGCCGTTCTCGGGCTTGGCAGCATCGGGGGCGCCGTCCATCACCAGGGTATGGCCGCTGCCGGTTTCAGCGACAAAACCCATGCCCGAGCGTGTGCCCAAAGAGCCGGTCCAACTGACAGTGCATTCCATCGAAAAGACTCCTGTTCGAATCAATAAAAAAGGGCGCCATTGTCGCTTTTTGCAGGCCATGGCGGCCAGCTTATGATCGACACCCTATGAAATCCTCTCCATTGACGCCCTTCGATTACCTGAAAAAAATCCTGACCGCACGCGTCTATGACGTGGCCATCGAGTCGGCGCTGGAGCCCGCCCGCGAGCTGAGCACACGCATCAGCAACACCGTGCTGCTCAAGCGCGAGGACCAGCAGCCGGTGCACAGCTTCAAGTTGCGCGGCGCCTACAACAAGATGGCGCACCTGAGTCCGGCGCACCTGAAGAAAGGCGTGATCTGCGCCTCGGCCGGCAACCACGCGCAGGGCGTGGCGCTGAGTGCGCAACGCCTGGGCACACGCGCCGTGATCGTCATGCCGACCACCACGCCGCAGGTCAAGATCGACGCGGTGCGCGGCTTCGGCGGCGAGGTGGTGCTGTTCGGCGACAGCTATTCCGACGCCTACGGCCACGCGGTGGAGCTGGAAAAGCAACAAGGCCTGACCTTCGTGCACCCGTTCGACGACCCCGACGTGATTGCCGGTCAGGGCACGATCGCCATGGAGCTGCTGCGCCAGCACCAGGGGCGGCTGGACGCGGTGTTCGTTGCCATCGGCGGCGGCGGGCTGATCGCCGGCGTGGCCAACTACATCAAGGCGGTGCGACCTGAAGTCAAGGTGATCGGCGTGCAGATGAACGACTCCAACGCGATGGTGCAGTCGGTCAGCGCACGCGAGCGCGTCACACTTTCCGACGTGGGGCTGTTTTCCGACGGCACCGCGGTCAAGCTGGTGGGCGAGGAAACCTTCCGCATCAGCAGCGAACTGGTCGACGACTACGTCGAGGTCGACACCGACGCCGTCTGCGCAGCGATCAAGGACGTGTTCGTCGATACCCGCTCGATCGTCGAGCCGGCCGGCGCGCTGGCGGTGGCGGCAATCAAACAATACGCCGCCCGGCACAAGAAGCGAGGCGAAACCTACGCCGCTATCCTGTGCGGCGCCAACATGAACTTCGACCGCCTGCGCTTCGTCGCCGAGCGGGCCGAGGTCGGCGAGGAGCGCGAGGCGCTGTTCGCCGTCACCATCCCCGAGGAGCGCGGCAGCTTCCGCCGCTTCCTCGAGACGATCGAGCATCTGCCGGGCGGCCCGCGCAACGTGACCGAGTTCAACTATCGCATCAGCGACGCCAAGGTCGCGCATGTGTTCCTGGGACTGACCACTTCGGCCAAGGGCGAGAGCGGCCGGATCGCGGCCAGCTTCGGCCAGCAGGGCTTCTCGACCCTGGACCTGACCCATGACGACCTGGCACAGGAGCATATCCGCCACATGGTCGGCGGCCACTCACCGCTGGCGCAGGATGAGCGCCTGCTGCGCTTCACCTTCCCCGAGCGTCCGGGTGCGCTGCTGAAGTTCCTGAGCCTGATGCGGCCGAACTGGAACATCAGCCTGTTCCACTACCGCAACCAGGGCGCCGACTACGGCCGCATCCTGGTCGGGCTGCAGGTGCCGCAGGCCGACGGCCAGGCCTTCGAGGATTTCCTCGCCACGCTGGGCTACCCGCATGTCGAGGAAACGCAGAACCCGATCTACCGTCTGTTCCTGCAGGCCTGAGCCTGCCGACCGGGCTACGCCGCCCGAACCGCTTTAACCACAAGAGAACCAGACTGACGGACGTCAGCGCTTGGCCGGCAGGCTCAGGCGCAGCGTCACTTCGCCCTCGGCCGGGCCCAGCAGCGCCTCGCGCGGCGTGAGCTCGCGCAGCCGCAGGCCGCCGGGCAGCTCGGCACCGATCCGGTAGGGCTTGGCGGACTGGCCGTCGCTGGCGATCAGGGCCGCGCCGTGGCCAGCGACATCGCGCACCACCCCGAGCAACACATGACGGCTGGTCTCGAGGACCTCGCCTTCGTCCTGGGCGGCGACGGCGCTCACGGCACCGAGGCCGCGCGCGACCGCCTCGGGATCGGCCGCGACCGCCTCGGCTGCAGGCGCAGGCACGCTGACCAGCTCGGCATCGCCCCAGGCCCGCAAGCCCCAATAACTGGCCGTCAGGCCCGCCAGAACCCAGAGGCCGGCGGCCAGCCAGCGCGGTGCCGCCGAAGCAGTCAAGGCGGGACGCGGGAAGCGGAGCGATGTCATGTGGGGCTGAACTCTGGTGTCATGATGGGCCCTTATCATAGGGCCCGGTCATTGCTTTCATTTGACGGGTCGGATCGCACTGCGCCCCCCACGGAGATACCCCTTGCCCAGTCCTATCAATTCCTCAATGCGCCGCCACCCGGCGGCTGGCGCCCGCTCGCGCGGTTTCACCCTGATCGAGCTGATGGTGGTGCTGGTCATCATCGGCGTGCTGGCGGCGCTGATCGTGCCGAATGTGCTCGACCGCGCCGACGACTCGCGCGTGACGGCGGCCAAGACCGACGTCAACAACCTGATGCAGGCGCTCAAGCTCTACAAGCTCGACAACCAGCGCTTCCCGAGCAGCGAGCAGGGCCTGCAGGCGCTGGTGGCCAAGCCCAGCACGGCACCGGTGCCGGGCAACTGGCGGCCCTATCTCGACAAGCTGCCTGCCGATCCCTGGGGCAATGCCTACCAGTACCTGAGTCCAGGCCTGCACGGTGCGGTCGACGTGCTGTCGCTGGGCGCTGACGGCCAGGCTGGCGGCGAAGGCCGCGATGCCGACATCGGCAGCTGGCAGTAAGCGTTCAGCGATGCCCAAACGCCAGCGTGGCTTCACGCTGCTCGAGCTGCTGGTGGTGCTGGCCATCATCGGCCTGGCCACGGCAGGCGTGACCCTGTCGCTGCCCGAGGCCAAGCCGCTCGAGCGCGACGCCCAGCGCCTGGCCGCCCTGCTCGAATCGGCGCGCGCCCCTGCGCGCGCCAGTGCGGCGGCGCTGGAATGGCGTGCGACCGCGCGCGGCTTCGAGTTCACCGGATCAAACCGGCCCGCCAGCGGCGAGGAGACGCTGGCCGCACGCGACTGGCTGGCCGCAGGGGTGCAGGCCCGGATCGAGCGGCCCGCCGGGGCCGCGACGCTGCGGCTCGGGCCCGAGCCGCTGATTCCCGCCCAGACCCTGCTGCTGAGCCTGGACGGGCGCAGCCTGCGCCTGGTCAGCGACGGCTTCCTGCCCTTCAGCGTGCAGGCCGCCGATCCCGGATCGCCCTGACCCCGATGCGCCACACCCTCACGCAGCAGCGCGGCTTCACGCTGGTTGAAATCCTGGTGGCGCTGGCGATCGTGGCCGTCGCGCTGAGCGCCGGACTGCAAGCCACCGGCGCGCTGACGCGGATGGCCGAGCGCCAGCCCCAGCAATGGCTGGCCCAGCTCTGCGTCGAGAACGAGCTGACCCGGCTGCGCCTGCTGCGCCAGCTGCCGCCAGTCGGCGAGTCGAGCTCGAGCTGCGAGCAGGCCGGCCAGACCCTGACCATCAGGCTGCGGGTCAACCCGACGCCGAACCCCAGCTTCCGGCGCGTCGAGGCCGCGATCGACAACCCCGATCCGGCCGCTGGCGGCGGACGCCTGCTGCAGCTCAGCACGATCATGGGGCGCTACTGATGCGGGCCGGGACCCGTCGCGGGCCGATGCGCGGCCTGACCTTGATCGAACTGCTGGTCGCGCTGGCGCTGCTGTCGCTGCTGGCACTGCTGAGCTGGCGCACGCTCGACGGCATGACGCGCGCGCAGTCGATCACACAGGAGCAGCTCAACCGCTGGAGCAACTGGCAGACCGCGCTGGCGCAATGGGATGCCGACCTCGATGCCGCGCTCGCGACCGAGCAGGTTCCACCACTTGACTTCGACGGCCGCGTGCTGCGCCTCACGCGCAGCGACCCAGACCGGGGCCCGGACAGCGGGCTGCGCGTGGTCGGCTGGAGCTTGCAGACCGATCCGGCATCGGGCGCACTGCGCTGGGCGCGCTGGACCTCGGCGCCGCTGCGCCGCAGCGGCGAGCTCGAGCAGGCCTGGCAGCAAGCCGCGCAATGGGGCCGCAACCCGAGCGCGCAGGACCGCTTGCAGCAGGTCCTGCTGACGCCGGTCACGGCCTGGCAGCTGTTCTATCACCGCGGCGGCGCCTGGAGCAACCCACAGTCGGCCGAGGGGGCTGCCGACCCAGCGATCGATCCGGCGCTCAATCCGGCACAGACTCCGGCCACCCAGGCGCTGCCCGACGGCGTGCGCCTGCTGCTGACCCTGCCGGCGGGCGGCAATCCCGGCGGCCAGCTGGTGCGCGACTGGGTCCGCCCCAGCCTCGGGGGGGAAGGCCAGTGAGATCACCCTTGCGCAGCACCCGCCAGAGCGGCGCCGCGCTGCTGCTGGCCATGCTGACCGTGGCCCTGGTGGCCTCGATCAGCGCGGCGGCTTACTGGCAGCAGTGGCGCAGCCTGCAGCTCGAGCAGACGGCGCGCGAGCGCGCGCAATCGCTCTGGCTGCTGACCGGGGCGCTCGACTGGTCGCGACTGATCCTGCGCGAGGACGCACGTGCCAGCAGCGTGGATCATCTGGCCGAACCCTGGGCCATCCCGCTGCAGGAGACCCGGCTCTCGAGCTTCCTGACCGGGGCGGAAAGTTCGCAGATCAACGACGGGGCGCTCGATGCCAGGCTGTCGGGTGGCATCAGCGACGAACAGGGCAAGCTCAATTTCCGCAACCTGATCGAGACCACCGGCGAACAGGTCGGGCTCGCGGCGGTCGAACGCCAGTCCTTCGTGCGGCTGTTCGCCGCGCTGGGCCTGCCATCGACCGAACTGCTGCAGCTGATGCAAGGCCTGCTGGCCGCCTACGACACCGATCCGGCGACGGCCGCGCAGCGGCTGCTGCGACCGCAGCGCTTCGAGCAACTGATCGGGTTCGGCCTGTCGCGCCGGACGCTGGCGCGGCTGGCCCCCCATGCCAGCTGGCTTCCCGAGCCGACCCCGCTCAACCTCAACACGGCCAGCGCGCTGGCCCTGCATGCCAGTCTGGCCGGGCTCGACCTGGGCCAGGCCCAGGCGCTGGTCGCCCAGCGCGAACGCCAGCATTTCGCCACCCTCGCCGAACTCGGCGAACGGTTGCCGGAAGTCGCAGCCCAGATCAAGCCCCAGCGCCATGCCGTCTCGAGCCGTTACTTCCGCGTCCGCGGGCTGCTGCAGATCGACGGCGCAACCCTCGAGCAGGACGCGCTGGTGTTGCGCAGCGGCATCCAGGTCCGGGTGCTCTGGCGCGCCCACGGCGGCCTGCAGCGTCAACTACCGGTTCTAGAATGATTCGCTGCCGGCCTTGCGCTGCGACCTCTTCCCTCCATCCTCCCCTCCCCGGAATCCGATGTGCTGCTGCTGACCCCTGTTGAAAACGCCTCGACCGGCTCCGAGCCCCGGACAGCCTGGCGCTGGGCCCAGTCACCCGATGGACTGAAACTGGCCCGCCAGGGCCTGTCACCGCTGGCCGATCTGCCGCAGGAGGCGGAATGCGTGCTCGTGATCCCGCCGGAGCAGCTGTCCTGGCACCGCGTCACATGGCCCAGGATCGCACCGGCCCGCCTGCGTGCCGCGCTCGAGGGCCTGCTCGAGGAACATCTGCTCGACGACCCCGCGCTGCTGCATTTCGCGCTCGAGCCCGGCCTCAAGCCCGGATCGGCCGCCAGTGGCTGGGTCGCCGTCTGCCACAAGGCCAGGCTGCATGCGCAGCTGCAGGCGCTCGAACAGGCCGGCCGCCCGGTCGGGCGCATCCTGCCCGCCGCCTGCCCTCAGCCCCAGGAGCAGCTCTGGCTCCAGGGCGAGGGCGACCGGTCCTGGGCCATCGCGACCGGTCCGGACGGCGTGCTGGTGCTGCCACTGGCTGACCAGTCGCAGACTGATCCAACCCGGGCCGAACCCGCCATCCCGACGACCCTCAGGCTGTGGCTGGCACAGCGCCAGTCCGATGACGAGGCGAGCCGCCCTGCGGCCAGCGCCGACGCCGCCCACCTCGCGCTGGCCGAACAGGTCTGGCCCGAACTCCAGTGGAGCATGGCAACAGCGCCCGAGCGCTGGCTGCAATCGCTGCGCCAGGGCTGGAACCTGGCCCAGTTCGATCTGAAGCTGTCGGCCAGTCAGCGCCGGGGCCAGTGGCTGCCGCGGGCCTGGCGCACGCTGGCACGCGACCCGGCCTGGCGCCCGGTGCGCTGGAGCCTGGGCGCGCTGCTGGGCCTGCAGCTGCTCGGACTCAACCTGCTGGCCTGGCAGGAGCAAGCCGCCGAGCGGGCGCAGAAAGCCGAATTGCAGACCCTGCTGACGCAGACCTTTCCCCAGGTCAAGCTGGTGCTGGACGCGCCACGCCAGATGCAGGCCGAGCTCGAGCGTCTGCGCCAGCAGCAAGGCGAACTCGGCGGCGGCGACTTCGAGAGCCTGCTCGCGGCGCTGGGCGCCAGCGGCCAGCCGGTCAGCTGGCAGAAGATCGAATTCGGCTCCGGCCAGGCCAAGCTGATCGGCGCCAGGCTGGATGCCGCTGCCGAGCAGTCGCTGCAAGGCGCGCTGCAGGCGCGCGGCTGGCGCGTCGAGCCCAACGGCAACGACTGGCGCCTGGAATGGGAAAGAAAATGACCACGAGCTTGAATACCCGCTGGCAGGCCTGGCTGGCGACGCGCGCAGCGCGCGAACGGCTGGTCCTGCAATCGGCGGTCTGGTTGCTGCTGGCGGCGCTGATCTGGAGCCTGGCGATCGCACCGGCCTGGCGCATCCTGCAGGCGGCACCCTCCAGGCAGGCCGCGCTGGTGCCGCAGCTGCACAAGATGCGCGCGATGGCGACCGAAGCCAAGACCTTGCAGCAGGCCGAGAATGCCCGGCCACCGGGCTGGTCCGAGCGGCTGCGCGCGCTCGAGTCGACGACCCAGCGCCTGCTCAAGGACCAGGCCCAGCTCAACCCCTCGGGCGAACAGGTCACGGTCACGCTGCGCGACGCCACGCCGACCGCGCTGGCGCAATGGCTGCAGGAAACCCGCGTCAACGCCCACCTGCGCCCGACCCGGGTCCAGCTCGAACGCAGCGGCCCGGCCGGCGCCTGGCGCTGGCAGGGTACGCTGGTGCTGGGCGACCCGGGCGGAGCCGGCGCATGAAGCCAGCCAAGCCGGGAACAAAGCCCAGGTCCAGGCACGGCAGTGGCCTGTTCCTGCTGGCGGCGGTACTCGGCCTGACGGCCGGGGCGATCACCTTCGCGCCGGCGCGCGCGCTGGCGCTGCTGGTGCGCGAGGTCAGCGGCGATCAGGTCCGGCTGCTCAACGCGCGCGGCACGGTCTGGCAAGGCCGGGCCGAAGGGGTGCTGACCGGCGGAGTCGGCAGCCGCTCGTCGGCCGCCCTGCCCCAGGGCTTGAGCTGGCGGCTGACACCAGCCTGGTCCGGCGGGCCGGCACTCAGGCTCAAGCTGTCGGCGCCCTGCTGCGCGCCGCAAGGCATGGACCTGCTGCTGGCCTGGCGTGCGGGCTCGGCCCGGCTGGAACTGGGCCGCCAGCAAAGCCTCTGGCCGGCGAGCTGGCTCGCGGGACTAGGCTCGCCCTGGAACACGATCCAGCTGCAGGGCAGCCTGCAATTGCAGACCGAAGGCAGCGGCATCGAATGGGTCCAAGGCCGGGCGCGCCTGACCGGCCCGTTCGAGCTGCAGGCGCTCGACCTGGGGTCGAGCCTGTCCACGCTCAAGCCGCTGGGCAGCTACCGGATGCGCTTCGAGCCCGATGCCGGCGGCAGCCCGCAACTGCGGCTCGACACCCTGCGCGGCGCGCTCAAGCTCAGCGGCGAGGGACGCTGGACCGGCAGCCGACTGCGTTTTCGTGGCAAGGCCGAAGCCGCAGCGGGCAGCGAGCGCGCGCTGTCCAACCTCTTGAACATACTGGGGCGGCGCGATGGCGCGCGCGCCCATATCAGCCTGGGATGAAGTCATGAAGAACCCGTTTAACTCCGCCACCCGCGACATCCTGGCCCAGGCCATCGCACTGAGCCTGGCCGTCAGCGCCCTGCCTGTCGCCTGGAGTCAGACCGTCAGCCCGACGCTGCGCGCCGGCGAACCGGTCACGCTCAACTTCGCCAACGCCGAGATCGAGTCGGTGGCGCGCACCATGGCCACGCTGACCGGACGCAACCTGGTGGTCGACCCGCGCGTCAAGGGCCAGATGAACCTGTCGACCGACAAGCCGGTCAGCCCGGCGGCGGCCTTCGAACAGTTCAACGCCGCCTTGCGGCTGCAGGGCTTCGCACTGGTCGAGGCCCAGGGCCTGTACAAGATCATGCCCGAGGCCGAGGCCAAGCTGCAGGCGCCCACGGTGGTGGCGACCGACAGCGTGGCCACCGGTGGCCAGATCGTGACCCAGATCTTCCGCCTCAACCACGAGAACGCCAACAACCTGGTCACGGTGCTGCGCCCGCTGATCAGCCCGAACAACACCATCAACGTCACGCCCGGCAGCAATGCACTCGTGATCACCGACTACGCCGACAACCTGCGCCGGATCGGTCGCATCGTGGCCGCGCTCGACACCGCGACCGCCAGCGATGTCGAGGTGATCCCGCTGCGCCACGCGCTGGCCAATGATCTGGCGCCGCTGATGCAAAAGCTGCTCGAAGGCAGCGCCGCCACCCCGGGGGCTGCAGCTCAGGGGGCGGACAGCAGCTTCAAGACCGTGATCCTGCCCGAGCCGCGCAGCAATGCGCTGGTGCTGCGCGCGGCCAATCCGGCCCGGGTCGCGCTGGTGCGGGCGCTGGTCGACAAGCTCGACCGCCCGAATGCGGCTGGCAGCCAGGGCAATATCCATGTGGTCTACCTCAAGAACGCCGACGCGAGCCAGCTCGCGATCACGCTGCGTGCCGCACTGGCGGCCGACAGCACCACGCCTGGCGGCGCAGGCGCACCGGCCGGCGCCACCAGCAACACCAGCGCGATGCGACCGACCGGCGCGAACGCCGGCACCACGGGCGCCAACGCCCCGCTGTCCGGGCCGGCCCAGCCCTCGGTCGGCGGCCAGATCCAGGCCGACCCGGCGACCAATGCCCTGATCATCAGCGCCCCCGAGCCGCAATACCGCCAGCTGCGCAGCGTGATCGACCAGCTCGACACGCGCCGGGCCCAGGTCTATGTCGAAAGCCTGATCGCCGAGGTCAACGCCGACAAGGCGGCCGAATTCGGCGTCCAGTGGCAGGGCGTGCTCGGCAAGAACGGCTCGCTCGGCCTGCTCGGCACCAACTCGAGCACCGCAGGCGCCAACATCCTGGGTCTGACCGCAGGCCTGGCGGCCGGCGGCACCGCGCTCGGCACCGCAGTCAACTCGCTTGGCGGCGGCCTGAACCTGGCGCTGGCGCCAAGCTTCAACGGTCAGCATTACCTCGGTGCGCTGGCCAACTTCCTGCAAAGCAGCGGCGACGGCAACGTGCTCTCGACGCCGAACCTGCTGACGCTGGACAACGAGGAAGCCAAGATCGTGATCGGTCAGAACGTGCCCTTCGTGACCGGCCAGTACACCAACAACAACAGCGCCAACGGCTCGGTCAACCCGTTCCAGACCATCGAGCGCAAGGACGTCGGCCTGACGCTGCGCGTGCGGCCCCAGGTCAGCGAGAACGGCACCGTCAAGATGACGGTGTTCCAGGAGGTCAGCAGCATCTCCGACACCTCGAGCGCCGGCCTGATCACGAACAAGCGCTCGATCGAATCGAGCGTGCTGGTCGAGGACGGCAGCATCGTCGTGCTCGGCGGCCTGTTGCAGGACGACTACTCGGGCAAGCAGGACAAGGTGCCGGGACTCGGCGACCTGCCGGTGTTCGGCAACCTGTTCAAGAGCGAGCAGCGCCAGCGCAAGAAGACCAACCTGATGGTCTTCCTGCGTCCGGTCGTGCTGCGCGATGCGCGCCAGACCGAGTCGCTGGCGCTGGACCGCTACGAGCTGATGCGCGGCAACCAGGCCCAGCAGCAGCCCCAGCCCAACAGCGTGCTCGGTGTCAACCAGTCCGCGCAACTGGCCCCGCTCGACCTGAGCCAGCCAAGGCTGCCACTCGGGACCGCCACGCCGAACACCCCGGCAGCACAATGAGCGAGACCCGCGCATGAGCACGACCTACCCCCTGCCCTATGCCTGGGCACGCGAGCACCGGCTGCTGCTGCAGCAAGACAGCGACGGCAGCACGCTGTGGGCATCGCCGCCCAGCGCCGATAACCGCATCGCGCTGGCCAGCGCCCTGGGCGAGGTGCTGCGCCGCCATGGCCCGAGCCGCCTGCAGACCGAGGACGAGGCCGCACTGGTGCAGCGCATCAGCGCCGCCTACGCCAACCGGGGCGACGCCAGCGCCGCCGACGTGGTCAGCGAGGTCGAGAGCGATGCCGACCTCAGCCGCATGATGCAGGACCTGCCCGCGATCGAGGACCTGCTCGAGACCGCCGGCGACGCGCCGATCATCCGCATGCTCAACGCGCTGCTGACCCAGGCCGCGCGCGACGGCGCCAGCGACATCCACATCGAGCCCTACGAGCGCCATTCGAGCGTGCGCTTCCGCGTCGACGGCACGCTGCGCGAGGTGGTGCAGCCGAACCGCGCGCTGCACGCGGCACTGATCAGCCGCCTCAAGATCATGGCCGAGCTCGACATCGCCGAGAAGCGGCTGCCGCAGGACGGCCGCATCAGCCTGCGCCTGGGCACGCGCGCGATCGACGTCCGGGTCTCGACCCTGCCGAGCGCGCATGGCGAGCGCGCGGTGCTGCGCCTGCTCGACAAGAGCGAGAGCAAGCTCAACCTGGAAGCGGTCGGCATGCAGGGCAAGACCCTGACCCGCCTCGAACACCTGATCGGCCAGCCGCACGGCATCATCCTGGTCACGGGCCCGACCGGCTCGGGCAAGACCACCACGCTCTACGCGGCGCTGCAGCGGCTCGATGCGTCCCAGCTCAACATCATGACGGTCGAGGACCCGATCGAGTACGAGCTGCCCGGCGTCGGCCAGACCCAGGTCAACGCCAAGATCGACCTGAGCTTCGCCAAGGCGCTGCGCGCCATCCTGCGCCAGGACCCGGACGTGATCATGATCGGCGAGATCCGCGACTTCGAGACCGCGCAGATCGCGATCCAGGCCTCGCTGACCGGCCACCTGGTGCTGGCCACCCTGCACACCAACGACGCCGCCAGCGCGGTCACGCGCTTGACCGACATGGGCGTCGAGCCCTTCCTGCTCAGCTCCAGCCTGCTGGGCGTGCTGGCCCAGCGTCTGGTGCGCAAGCTGTGCACGCATTGCCACGGCGCGGGCTGTGCCGAATGCGCACAAAGCGGCTACCAGGGCCGCACCGGTATTTTTGAATTGCTGGTCACCGACGACCACCAACGCGCCCTGATCCACCGCCGCGCCTCGGATGCTGACGTGCGCCAGGCCGCGCTCGAAGCCGGCATGGTGCTGATGCGCGACGACGGCGCGCGCCTGGTGCAGGCCGGCGTGACCTCGCCGGAAGAATTGCTGCGCGTGACGCGGGATTAGGGCAAAGCCCGTGGCGGGTGCGGTAGATTCCAGCCATGACCCTGCACGCTCTCAACACCGACTCCGCCGCTCCCAACCCGGCCACGGCCCCACTGGAATTTCTGCAGCACCTCTATGCCGCCGCCGTGCGCCGTGCCATGCCGCTGCACACCCTGGGCGCTTTCCTGCCCGCGCCGCCCAAGGGCCGCACCGTGGTGGTGGGCGCCGGCAAGGCGGCTGGCGCCATGGCCCATGCGGTCGAAGCGCTGTGGCCTGCGGATGCGCCACTCACCGGCCTGGTGGTCACCCGCTACGGCCACACGCCGCCACGCCCCGAAGGCCTGTCGCAGCGGATTGAAATTCTGGAGTCCTCCCACCCGGTGCCGGACGCCGCCGGTGTCGCAGCGGCCGAACGCATCATGAAATTTCCGCAGGGCCTGACGGAAGATGATCTGGTGCTGTGCCTGATCTCGGGTGGTGGCTCATCGCTGCTGACGCTGCCGGCCGAGGGCATGACCTTGGCCGACAAGCAGCGCGTGAACCAGGCGCTGCTGGACAGCGGTGCCGGCATTGGCGAGATGAACTGTGTGCGCAAGCACCTCTCGCGCATCAAGGGCGGGCGTCTGGCTGCTGCCTGTGCCCCGGCGCGCGTGCTCACACTGCTGATCAGCGATGTGCCAGGTGACGAAGCCAGCGTGATTGCCAGCGGCCCCACCGTGCCGGATGAAACCACCTGCGCCGATGCGCTGGCGATTCTGGCGCGCTACCGGATTGAGATACCTGAGGCCGCGATGGCGCAGTTGCGCAGTGGCGCACTGGAAACCCGCAAGCCCGGCGACACCATCTTTGCCAACAGTGCAGTGCATCTGATCGCCACACCACAACAGTCGCTGGACGCTGCCGCCGAGGCCGCGCGCGCCGCCGGCATGGCCGCCTACATCCTGAGCGACGAGATGGAAGGTGAGTCGCGCGAAGTGGGCAAGGTGCATGCAGCGCTGGCCCGCGCTGTGGCCCTCAAGGATCAGCCCTTCCAGAAGCCCTGCGTGATCCTCAGCGGCGGTGAAACCACCGTCACCATACGCCCACGCCAGCCCGGTGCAGCCAAGGGCCGCGGTGGACGCGCTGGCGAGTTCTGCATGGGGCTGGCCCAGGCACTACAGGGTCAGGCGGGCGTTTACGCGCTGGCCGCCGACACCGATGGCATTGACGGCGTGGAAGACAACGCCGGCGCCTTTGTCACGCCCGACACGCTGAAGAAAGCCGCAGAAAAAGGCATGAAGCTCAGCGCCTACCTGGACCGCAACGACGCCTATGGGTTCTTCGAGGAACTGGACGCACTGTTCGTCACCGGCCCCACGCACACCAACGTCAACGATTTCCGCGCGCTGCTAGTGTTGTAAGACCAGTCCGGCCAGGCTGAGTGCGCCCAGCAGCAGCGGCTGGTGCAGCATGTAGTAGCTCAAGCTCCAACGGCCCAGCAGGGCCAGGCCGCGCAGCGGCGCACCGGTCAGACCTTGGCTGAGCACAAGGCCCACGCGCTCCAGCGCAGCGGCGTG
>ERZ1034361.1341-NODE-1341-length-13231-cov-5.896837_pt1 | contig 13231 bp, 12 predicted proteins | sample MGYA00520617_ERZ1034361 | MGnify/ENA primary metagenome ERZ1034361 (study PRJEB33736, sample SAMEA104284507) | Azolla filiculoides | biome: Urban; feature: Water surface; material: Ditch water | place: Netherlands | collected 2015-10-28 | depth 0-0.1 m ... | reverse complement strand
AAGAAGGGTTTCTTCCAGCTCTTCCCACATGTCTTCGTCGATAGCTGCGCGACGAGGAACTTTGGCAGCAGGCTTTGCCTTTGCAGGCTTTGTAGCCACTACTGGAGCGGGAGCAGGCTCTGCAATGACTGTCTCTTCGACAACTTCGTGAACAGGCTCTGGCTCAGCCACGACTTCAGGTTCAGGAGTTGGCTCAGGAACTACCTCAGTAATGGGTTCCGGAACAACAACGTCAGGCTCAGCAACTGGCTCAGCAACTGGCTCGGCTACTGGCTCGGCTACTGGCTCAGGTTTTACTTCAGCAACTGGTTCTTCAACGACAACATCGACAGGCTCAACAACCTTTTCAGGTGCGGGCTTCTTTTCTGCCTTGGGCTTGTCAACAACTGCTTCAGGTGCAGGTGCTACCTCACGCTCAACCTCTTCATTTCGAGGAAGCGAGGGGACATCGTCAAAGATGTCCTCGACTGTGTCATCAGCGTCGCTTCCGCGCGCAAAAAGCCCTTTGAGCTTGGCGCCTAGCGACCAGCGTGATTTTTCAGCCATAGATACAGCGTATTAGGCGCCTTGGAGATACTGTGCCACGACGTGGGGAACGTAGGGACGAACATCTCCACCCAGTGAGGCAACCTGACGAACCAGGGAGCTGGAAACGTAGGAGTGGCCAGGCTCTGGCATGAGGAAAATGGTCTCCATGCCGGCCAGGTTACGGTTCACCATTGCCATGGGGGTTTCGTAGGAAATGTCGAGCTGGGTGCGAATGCCCTTGATCAAGACGGTTGCGCCCACGTCAGAGCAGTAGTCCACGAGAAGACCCATACTCCAGGATGCGACAACGACGTTGTCACTCAAGCCTGCTTCTTCGATTGCTTCTTCGATCAACGTGACACGTTGAGCAATCGGGAGCAGCGCATGCTTATCCGGGTTGTGCACCACGACAACGTGAACTTCATCGAAGAGCTTTGTTGCTCGAGCAATGACATCCATGTGACCGAGGGTGATCGGGTCAAACGAACCAGGGACTACGGCGATCCTGCGCATGTCTCCACCCTACGCACCAAACAGGCGTCTGGGCAGGCAAAATGCTAGTTTTTGTCCAAGAAATCGCGTTCACTTTCACTGAGTCGACGCGAGATGGCCTGAGCAAGCACTGGGTGGCCAGCAAATCCTGGATCTGAGGCAAGAATCTCTGCAGCCGCATCACGGGCATCCATGATGACATCGCCATCTCGTGCTGCGCGAAGTAACCGCAGGGATGAGCGCCCACCGGACTGGCTCGTGCCCAGCACGTTACCTTCACTGCGCAGCTCAAGGTCAATTCGAGCCAGCTCAAAACCATCAGTGGTGCTTGCCACTGCCTCCACGCGTTCATAAGCATTAGTTCCAGGCTGGGCATGGGTCACAAACAGTGCCAGACCAGGCACTCCCCCTCGTCCCACACGTCCACGGAGCTGGTGCAATTGCGAGACTCCAAATCGGTCGGCATCCATCACAACCATGGTGGAGGCGTTGGGCACGTCCACGCCCACTTCAATGACGGTGGTGGCGACAATGACATCGATGTCGCCTGCGGAGAAGGCCTGCATGACTGCGTCCTTGTCATCGCTGCTCATCCGGCCATGCAATTCTGCAATGCGGCGCTTGCTCAGTAAGGGGTGCTCACGCACCAGCGCAGAAATGGACTCAACTGAAGCCTTCTCGGGCTTCACGTCGTCTGCATCGAGTTCTATGTCGTCCTCGACTAGTGCATCAAGGTCATCTTCGGGTGCCCCTGCGGCATCGATGGCAGGGCAGACCACAAAGGCTTGCCTCCCGGCAACAAGTTCTTCCTCGACACGTTCCCACACCCGTGAAATCCAGGTGGGGTGTTCGGCGAGCGCAACAGCATGACTGGTGATTCCGGCACGTCCTGCAGGTAACCCTGCAATGACAGAGACATCAAGGTCACCAAAGACTGTCATTGCCACGGTGCGGGGAATGGGGGTTGCGGTGAGGACAAGGACGTGTGGAGTGAGTTCTGTCTTCACGCGCAGTGCCTGACGTTGCTCAACACCAAAGCGGTGCTGTTCATCGACAACAACGAGGCCTAAGTCAAAGAACTCGACTTTGTCGCTGAGTAGAGCATGTGTGCCAATGACAATGCGTGCCTGTCCAGAGACTGTGCGCAGCAGTGCCTGGCGCTTGGCAGCAGCGGGGAGCTGTCCTGTAATCAACGTAGGCATGAGCGCAGCAGAGAGATCAGGCCCCAACATATTCGTAATGGAGCGCAGGTGCTGGGCTGCCAGAACTTCGGTGGGCGCCAGCAAGGCTGCCTGGCCGCCAGAGTCGGCCACCTGCAGCATTGCTCGCAGCGCCACCAACGTCTTCCCTGATCCCACCTCACCTTGAACAAGCCTGTTCATGGGATGAGTTGATTGCAGGTCTTCTGCTATCTCAGCTCCGGTGGTGAGCTGATCCTCGGTGAGCGTAAAGGGCAGGCGCGCATCGAGTTGTTCGAGATAACCACCTACCTTGGGCGCTCGAGGGGTTGCTGCCTGAGCTTTGGCTTTTGCCCGCTGGTCCAGCAGGGTTGCCTGGAGCACGAAGGCTTCCTGGAAGCGGAGAGTATCTCTAGCCTTCTGCCAGTCTGAATCTGTCTCTGGCTGATGAATCTTGAGAATGGCCTCGTTCAAACTGAGCAGCTTGCGCTCATCCCTCACCTCTGCCGGAACAGGATCCGGAAGCTCAGCCCCTCCACGGACGGTGGCAAGCACAATCTCCATCACTTTGGCGATCTGCCAACTGGCTAGTGTGCTGGTGGCGGGATAGATCGGGATGGGCTGCAGTGCCCACTTGGCAGCGTCTTTATCGGCAGAATCGCGCTCGTCTTCGCCATCGAAGAGTTCATAGTCCGGGTGGGCCAACTGCAGAGCACCGCGATAGGCACCCACCTTGCCCGCAAAGATTCCTCGAACACCTGCTTTGAGGTCTTTAGCTCGCCATGCCTGGTTGAAGAAGGTCAGGGTCATGATGCCACCGGAGCGACCGTCTGTGATGCGCACTTCGAGAATCGATCCCTTACGCGCGCGCATCGGGCGCTCACGAACATCCAAAACTTCGGCCACGATGGTGACGTTCTCATTCAAAGGAACGTCATTGATTGCGGTGAGCTCGCCACGGCGGGCATAGCGTCTGGGATAGTGAGCAAGCAGGTCACCCACAGTTCGAATGCCGAAGGCTTTCTTCAGAGCTCCCGCAGTCTTGCTGCCCACCACTGGCTCAAGTGCTGCATCGAGCAGGGCATCAGAGCTGGGCATACCCCCAGTTTATGGTCGGGGTCGGACTAGACCCTCGAGATCCAGTGGATAGTCGTTTCCCCATAGGCCTTGGACTTATCCAGCTCAAGACCGGCTGGAAGTTCAGGCAGACCAGTTCTGGTGCTGCGCTCAAGGACGACCTCTGCATCCTCAGCAAGGTGTGGAACTAGAAGTTCAAGGGCGTGGGTCACCTCAGCCTCGCTGAGCTCATAGGGAGGGTCAATGAAGACGATGTCGAAGAGTTCTGATTGTGGGTTGCCCAGATATGCGGCTACAGAGGCGATAACCACACGAGTTGAGAGTGCATCAAGTTTGCCGGCCCCACGAATGAGTTCTGCATTTTCTCGAAGAAGAGAACCTGCCTGAGGATTCTTCTCCACCATGGTCACGCTCACAGCACCGCGGCTCAGTGCTTCTAATGCCAGTGCGCCAGTGCCGGCAAAGAGATCCAGCACACGTGCACCGTCGATCACATCTCGAGCTTCCAGCGCAGAGAAGATCGCTTCTCGCACGCGGTCACTGGTCGGACGCGTTCCACTCTTGGGGACTTTCAATTCACGAGAACCAGCAAAGCCAGAAATGATGCGGGTCACGAGAGTTCCCCATTCCAGCCGGTGTAGGGATTCCACCCATTCTCTGGAAGTGCACCTTCACCCATGTTCACGTGAGGCTTCTCGTCTTCAGCACAGGCCACCACGTGACCTAGTGGAGTAAATCCGGGAGGAAGAGCAACGTCAGCGGGGAAGGTCATAAGCAAGGCATGGTCTTCCCCGCCATAGAGAATGGCCTGGCGAGCACGAGCAGCATCAACGCCTGCCTCAATCCCCAGATGTGCTGCCAGATCATCCAGAGCACTCTCATCGAGAACAATCACCACATCGCTAGCCGCAGCAATACGCCCGGCATCCATGATGAGCGAGTCAGAGATATCCATGGCTGAAGTTGCACCACCAATAGAACCGGCAACTCCTTGAGAAATGGGAGGCCAGGGAGCGAGCTGAGCAGAAAGTAGCAATGGGTTCGTTGTTTCTTTCTCTCCCGCAAACAGCGCAGCTAAACCAAGTCCCGCAAGGCCGAGGCGGCCCGTTACAGCAACAACATCGCCGGGCTTGGCTCCTGAGCGAAGCAATGGCTGACGGCCTTCTAGATCGCCGAATGCAGTGACGCTGATGGTGAGAGTGTGAGAGACCGACAAGTCTCCCCCGACCACGCCGCAGCCAGGTGCCAGTTCGAGGCACGCATCGTGGAGACCTTCTGCAATCTGCTCCAAGAAAGATACTTCTGTGTCTTGTGGAGCAGCAATTGAAACAACCATCCCCGTAGGTTTGGCACCCATGGCGGCAACATCTGAAAGATTTGTGGCAGCGGCCTTGATGCCGAGCTGGTGAGGTGTGGACCATTCCAGACGGAAGTCTGGACCGTGGACCATCATGTCGGTGGTGATGACGAAACGTCCATCTGGGGCCTGCATTACAGCGCAGTCATCGCCAGGGCCCACGATCGTGAAATCGGACTGGGGTAGGCGAGGAAATATGCGAGCGAGGATCGCGGATTCGGACACATCTGCCACGGTCGCGTTCACAGGAATTTCACTCACCCTCTCACGGTAGCCTGAAGAGGATGAATATTCGCACTCGAGCACTCGCCTTCGGCACACTTTCTGCTGTGCTGGGGCTTTCTTTGGTTGGTTGTGCTGGTCAAGTGCCCATGACCGCAGCTCCAGATGCGAATAATCCAGAATGCGCAAACGTCACCGTTCGTCTTCCCGACACGGTCGCAGAGCTCCCCAAACGCGAAACAAACGCTCAAGCTACAGGTGCATGGGGATCACCAGCTGCTGTGCTGCTGACCTGCGGTGTAGAAGTACCTGGCCCCTCGTTACTCCCCTGCGTCTCCATCAACGATGTTGACTGGATTGAGGACGATTCAGAAGCTCCGCTCTACCGCTACACAACCTATGGCCGCACTCCAGCCGTTGAGGTAGTCATCGATTCTGATGCCGTCAGCGGTACGACAACTCTGGTGGATCTAGGCGCAGCCGTCAGTGTGCTTCCGAGCACGTCGAAGTGCACAGACCTCGCTGACGTCTTCAGCGCGAACTAAGTCCTAGTCTTCTGCGTGGTGGGCTAGTGCCACCTGGATGAGCTCATCAATGAGCTCGGGATAGCTCAGTCCTGTTTCCTGCCAGCATCTGGGGAACATCGAGATGGGCGTGAAACCTGGCATGGTGTTGATCTCGTTGAGCACGAAGCCGTCTTCGGTCAGGAAGAAATCAACACGAGCCAAACCAGCGCCATCAATAGCTTCAAAGGCGCGGATACTCAGGCGCTGGAGCTCAGAGAGCTCGTCTGCACTCAGCGGAGCTGGGCAGACCAAATCGATACCGTCAGCTCCGAGGTATTTAGCTTCAAAGTCATAGAACTCTCGGCCAGAAACGACAATCTCTCCCGCAACGGATGCACGTGCTGGCTGGCCAGGCATTCCCTGAAGCACTGCACATTCCACCTCGCGACCGTCAATCCCCGCTTCGATCAGAACATGATCATCTTCGAGGAACGCCGTGTCCATGGCGGCTGCAAACTTTTCCCAGTTCGACACTTTTCCCACGCCCACGCTGGAACCAGCGCGTGCAGGCTTGATAAAGACAGGTAGCGGCATTTGTTCTGCCATGGCACGAATGGCCTGGGGACGCTTGTGCCAGTCATAACGCTTGATGGTGCGCCACGGAGCAACCTCAATACCTGCAGCTTGCAGAACAGTCTTGGTGAAGTGCTTGTCCATGCCCAGGCTTGAGGCCAGAACCCCGGAACCGACATAAGGCAGACCAAACAGCTCCAGCATTCCTTGGATGGTGCCATCTTCTCCAAATGGTCCATGCAAAATGGGGAATACAACGTCCACGTTGCCCAGTGAGCGATCGACGCCATCACCAGAAACCCAGAGTTCACTGGAGTCTGCTGATTCTGGCCAGATGATTCTGGTGCCATTGTCTTCAACTTCTGGCAACTGGCCAGGGCGAAGAACGTAGTCGTCAGGGTTAGCGCTGGCTAACGTGAATGCACCGTCTTTTGTGATGCCGATAGGCACCACGTCATAACGGTCAGTGTCAATCGCCTGAAGGACTCCCCGGGCTGTCGCGCAGCTGATTGAATGCTCGCTTGAGCGCCCCCCAAACAACACCGCCACCACGAGCTTGGTAGTCATCGAGGCTCCTTTCGCCCTGAGGCTCATCCGTATCCGTTGTGAGGTGAGGTGCAATGTCCTTGGGGTCGAGCGTACCCGCCAAAACCTGGCTCACCTGCTCGACAATAGGCATGTCTACTTCACGAGCACGAGCAAGGGTCAGCACTGGAGCAACCGAGGCGAGACCTTCAGCGGTTTGCTGCATCTGGTTGGTGACTTCCTTGAGGGTGTAACCCTGACCGAGAAGGCGTCCTGCAGTGTTGTTACGCGACAGAGGAGACTCGCAGGTGGCAATGAGGTCACCTAGGCCAGCAAGTCCTGCCAAGGTTTCTGCCTGTGCTCCGTATGCAACAGCGAAGTCAGTCATTTCGGCCAAACCACGGGTGATGATTGAGGCCTTGGTGTTGTCGCCATAGCCCACACCATCGACGATTCCCACGGCAACAGCGATGAGGTTCTTGAGCACACCACCGAATTCAGTGCCGGGAACATCGGTGTTGACGAAGCAACGGAAGTAGCGGTTCGAGACTGTCAAAGCAACCTGGCTTGCAGTTTCCAAACTCTGGCTGGAGATCACGGCAGCGGTCGGCTGCTCTTTTGCAATTTCAAGTGCCAAGTTAGGGCCAGAGGCAACGGCAACCATGTCCGGGCTAATGGGAAGTTCTTCGGCAATGACCTCGCTCATGCGCAGGCCTGTCTTGCGCTCCACACCCTTCATGAGGGAGATGACGATCTGATCGTCGCGGAGTAGAGGTGCGAGTTGAACCAGGTTCTCACGCAGGGTTTGGCTGGGAACACAGAGGTAAACCTGCTCAGCGTTCTTCACTGCAGCTGCCATCGAGCTGGTGGCAACCAAGTTCAGAGGCAGACGAATACCGCGGAGGTAATCACTGTTGCGGTGAGTTTCGTTGATGTCTTGAGCAAGGTCATCGCGACGTGCCCAGAGCATGACGTCGTTGCCGCCGTCGGCCAAAATCTTGGCAAAGGTGGTTCCCCAGCTACCGGCGCCGAGGACAGCAACCTTGCGTGCAGGTGGAGCTACTGGCTTCTTACTCAAAACCGCCCCGTCTCGCTCTGGTTGTGTTCGGCTGGGTTCCAGCGGGTTGCCGGAGCCTTCTCACCACGCAAGTCTTCCAGCAAAGCAGTGATGGCGTCCATCACCTTGGTGGTTGCAGCGGTCAGAGTCTTATTATCCAAGGGTTTGCCTGCGAACTCGCTGAGGTCGACCGGGTCTCCCACTTTCACGTCCACAGTGTGACGAGGAAAAACGTTGAGTTTCTTGGAATAACGCGCCATCAGATTCTGTGTTCCCCAGTGCGCAACAGGGACAACAGGAATACCGAGCTCCAGTGCCAGTCGCACTGCACCACTCTTGCCTCGCATAGGCCAGATATCTGGGTCGCGGGTCAGCGATCCCTCGGGATACACAATCAACGCTCGTTCTTTGGTCACGAGTTCTTTTGCGGCCATCAAGGCATCTGAACTACGAGTGGAACCACCGCGTTCTACCGGAATCTGTCCCGACTTACGCAAAATCCATCCCACAACAGGAACCCTGAGGATGCTGGCTTTCGCCATAAAGCGAGGCAAGCGACCCAGGTACCAGGTGGCAACTCCAATGACGACAGGGTCAATGTTGGAGTAGTGGTTGGGGGTGATGATGACAGCCCCGGTTTGTGGCATCTTTTCCCGGTCGTGGAAGCGATACTTCACCATGAGCCCCATCAAGGGCAGGGCGATAGCGCCTAACAACCAAAAGATTGATGGCTTACTGCGTTCACTCACGAGGAGTTACTCGCCCTCAATTACAAAGTCGGCGCCGAGCTGGCGCAGCTTGGTAATGAAGTCACCATATCCGCGGCTAATGATGCCCACGTTGCTGACCCGAGACGTTCCCTTGGCCGTCAAGGCAGCAATGAGGTGGCTGAAGCCACCACGGAGGTCGGGAACCTCAATGTCTGCACCGTGAAGCTCTGTGGGACCAGAAATGACTGCGGAGTGCAAGAAGTTACGCTGGCCGAAACGGCAGGGGTGTCCACCGAGGCATTCGCTGTGAAGCTGAATGTTGGCACCCATCTTGATAAGTGCATCCACAAAGCCAAAGCGCTGTTCATAGACGGTCTCGTGAACAATCGAGACACCTTGTGCCTTGGTGAGAGCAATCACGAGAGGCTGCTGCCAGTCGGTCATGAATCCAGGGTGGACATCGGTCTCGATCACAACAGGCTTGAGCTCGCCACCGGGGTGGAAGAAGCGGATACCGTCATCGTGGATCTCGAACGCGCCACCGACCTTGCGGAAGATGTTGAGGAAGGTGAGCATTTCAGCCTGCTGAGCACCGCCGACGAAGATATCTCCGCCAGTGGCCAGAGCAGCTGAAGCCCAGCTCGCTGCTTCGTTACGGTCGAACAGTGCGCGGTGGGTGTAACCCTCGAGTTTGTCCACGCCTTCAATACGAATGACGCGGTCGGTGTCGACAGAGATGATGGCACCCATCTTTTGCAAGATGTTGATGAGGTCCATGATCTCTGGCTCAATAGCTGCACCAGAAAGTTCCGTCTTTCCCTTGGCGCGCACGGCAGTCAGAAGAACCTGCTCTGTTGCTCCCACGCTGGGGTAGGGCAAAGAAATCTTGGTGCCGACCAGGCCTTCAGGAGCGGTCATGCGAATACCGGTAGGGAGCTTCTCAATGACAGCACCGAAGTTTCCGAGAACTTCTAGGTGGTAGTCGATGGGACGGTCACCGATGCGGCAACCACCGAGGTCTGGGATGAATGCTTCACCCAGGCGGTGCAGAAGTGGACCACAGAAAAGAATAGGAATACGGCTCGAGCCAGCATGGGCATCAATATCCGTCATGTGTGCAGATTCAACACCGGCAGGATCAAGCTTGAGAGTTCCGGCAGCAACATCATGCTGAACCTTCACACCGTGAACTTCAAGCAGTCCCTTGACCACGCGAACATCACTGATGTCAGGCACATCACGCAGTTCGCTGGGGCTTTCGCCGAGGAGTGCAGCAACCATGGCCTTGGTGACCAAGTTTTTAGCGCCCTTGACTTCAATACGACCAGACAGTGGGTGGCCACCATTGATGGTGATGGTGTCTCCGGAGAGGCCTACGCGCGCGCCAGCGGCGCGGGCGTCGTTTGCAACGGTGTTCATGCATGCCTCACAGGAAGGGTCTTGGGGCGCCAGCCTTCACGCTTCGCTTCGAAGTCGGTGATGGCCTGCTCGTTACGCAAGGTTAGCGCGATGTCATCGAGTCCTTCGAGCAAACGCCAGCGAATGTAGTCATCGACTTCAAAGGGAACAACCAGGTCGCCCAGGGTTGCCTTCTTCTCAACGAGGTCCACGGTGAGTTCAACTCCAGGCTGGGCCTCAAGTGCCGCCCACAGCTTTTCGCAATCTGCCTCGGAGATGACACCAGTAAGCAAGCCCTGCTTACCGGAGTTTCCGCGGAAAATGTCTGCGAACTTGGGAGCAAGAACAGCATCAAAACCGTAGTCGCGCAGAGCCCAGACAGCGTGCTCACGCGACGAGCCCGTGCCAAAGTCAGGACCGGCAACAAGAACGCGTGCACCTGAATACTCAGGCTGGTTCAAAATGAACTCAGGATCCTGACGCCAGTTAGCAAAGAGTGCGTCATCGAAACCGGTCTTTGTCACACGCTTGAGGAAAACAGCAGGAATGATCTGGTCAGTGTCCACGCCACTGCGACGCAAAGGAACACCAACTCCGGTGACGGAAGTGAATTTCTCCATGACTAGCCTTCCAAATCTGAGGGGCTTGAGAGCGTGCCGCGGATAGCGGTTGCTGCAGCGACCTGCGGAGAGACCAGGTGAGTACGTCCACCCTTACCCTGACGGCCTTCAAAGTTACGGTTCGAGGTGGAAGCGCAACGCTCCCCCGGTGCGAGCTGGTCTGGGTTCATTCCCAAACACATCGAGCACCCTGCGAAACGCCACTCGGCACCGAATGCCTCAATGATCTTGTCGAGGCCCTCAGCTTCTGCTTCGAGACGAACGCGTGCTGAACCAGGAACAACCATGACGCGAACGCCGTCGGCCTTCTTCTTGCCATCCACGATGGCAGCGAAGACGCGCAGGTCTTCAATACGACTGTTGGTGCAGGAACCCATGAACACCGCGTCCACAGGAACATCCTTGAGCTTGGTGCCGGGCTTCAAATCCATGTATTCGAGGGCACGTTCAGCAGCTGCACGCTCGTTGGGGTCCGAGAAGTCAGCAGGCGAAGGAACGACGTCGCTCAGTGACACACCCTGACCTGGGTTAGTACCCCATGTCACGAAAGGTTCAAGTTCATTGGCGTCGAGGTTAACCTCGGCGTCATAGGTTGCACCCTCGTCGGTGGGGAGAGTCTTCCAGTAGGCGACTGCCTCATCCCAGTCAGCACCCACGGGTGCGTGAGGACGGCCTTCGAGGTAGTCAAAAGTGGTCTGGTCGGGAGCGACCATACCTGCGCGGGCACCTGCTTCGATGGCCATGTTGCAGATGGTCATGCGACCTTCCATAGAAAGAGCGCGAATAGCAGAACCACGGAATTCGAGAACGTATCCCTGACCACCGTTGGCACCGATCTTGGCAATCACAGCCAAGATGATGTCCTTGGCGGAAACGCCCGGCTTGAGGGTTCCCTCCACGTTGATAGCCATGGTTTTGAAAGCTTTGAGGGGCAACGTCTGCGTTGCCATGACGTGCTCTACTTCACTGGTACCAATACCAAAGGCCATTGCACCAAAAGCGCCATGGGTCGAAGTGTGTGAGTCACCACAGACCACGGTGATGCCAGGCATAGTCAGTCCCAGCTGCGGGCCAACAACGTGAACGATGCCCTGCTCGAGGTCGCCGAGCGAGTGCAGGCGAACACCAAACTCTTCTGCGTTGTTACGCAGGGTCTGAATCTGGACGCGGCTGGTCTCATCAGCGATGGGCTTGTCGATGGCCAGGGTGGGAGTGTTGTGGTCCTCAGTGGCGATGGTGAGGTCCAGGCGGCGGAGTGGGCGTCCGGCCTGGCGCAGACCATCAAATGCCTGTGGGCTGGTTACTTCGTGAACGAGGTGGAGGTCGATATAGATGAGATCGGGGGTGCCGTCTTCGCCTTTGACGACCAAGTGGTCGTCCCACACTTTTTCCGCAAGAGTTCTTGGTTTGTTCACCCTGTAATTCTACTTCGTGTGCGAAGTAGGTTCTGCAGAACGCATCTTGATCACGCTGGCAATCGTGGCCACGGCCATCGAGGCCACAATGACCAACAGTGAGGTGACCGTGCTGATTTCAGGTGCCCACTCAATGTGCTGACCACCATTGATGAAAGGCAGTTCGTTCTCGTGCATCGCGTGAAGTACCAATTTGACGCCGATAAAGCCCAGAATAAATGCGATTCCATACTTGAGATAAACCAACTTATCGAGCAATCCACCCAGCAGGAAGTAGAGCTGGCGCAGCCCCATCAGGGCAAAGATGTTCGCCGCGAAGACCAAGAACGGACTTGTCGTAATTCCGAAAATGGCAGGAATTGAGTCGAAAGCAAAAATCACGTCAGTGATAGCGATAGTGATGAACACCACAATCATCGGGGTGAACATCTTCTTGCCGTTGTGAACGGTGCGAACCTTTGCGCCGTCAAAATCGGGAGACATGGTGATGCGTTTACGCATGAAGGAAATGAGCTTGCCTTCTGTTTCTTCTTCATCTTCATGTGAACGGAAGGCCTGGTGGTAGGCGGTGTAGAGCAGGAAGGCGCCAAAGATGTAGAAGATCCAGGAGAAGTTCTCGATCAGGGCGGCGCCCAAAACGATGAAGATTCCGCGCAAAATCAGCGCCATGATGATGCCCACCATCAGCACTTCCTGCTGGTACTTTCGGGGCACTGCAAAGCGGCTCATGATGATGACAAAGACGAAGAGGTTATCAATGCTCAGGCTGTATTCAGTGAGCCAACCGGCATAGAACTGGCCTGCGTGTTCAATATCTCCGAGAGCTAGAATCGCGCCACCAAAGGCAACGGCGAGCAGCGCATAGAAGCCCACCCAGAGAGCAGATTCCTTCATGGAAGGGATGTGTGGACGCTTGAAAATAATCAAGAGATCGGCAACAAGAATCGCCGTCAAAATAACAAGCGAACCAATTTCAAACCACGCGGGGAGAGCACCATCCATAGTGCTTCAAGGCTACCGGTAAGAACGCTGAGAATTTCCTCAAAGAATAAGCAAAAACCCCCGCTAGAAGGCGAGGGTTTTTGTCGTTGGTGACCCCAACGGGATTCGAACCCGTGTTACCGGCGTGAGAGGCCAGCGTACTAGGCCGCTATACGATGGGGCCGTTTGCGACGTGTCAATAATGCCACAAGAACTTATCGCTCGCCAATCGAGGAATTCAGGCTAGATAAAGACCCGCACGGCAGCAGGAACAACATCTACATGAACCGGGAGTGCCCAGACACGTTCGCCGTCTGCATAGGCCACGATTCCTGGGGCATCAAGAACGACTGTTTTTCCTCGTTCGATCAACACTTCTGGCTCAGAAATATGAGTACCAGCAAAGACACGAGGAAATAGTCTCAAGAAACGAAGCCGTGACAATGGCCTCAACACAAACACATCAATCAAGCCGTCTCGCATGCTGGCTTCAGGAGTTACTCGCATTCCCCCACCCATGGTGGAGTTATTTGCCACGGAGATCAACATGGCAGATTCCTCGCGCTGAACACCATCAACAGTCAATGAATAT
>ERZ1034361.1338-NODE-1338-length-13241-cov-3.081586_pt1 | contig 13241 bp, 11 predicted proteins | sample MGYA00520617_ERZ1034361 | MGnify/ENA primary metagenome ERZ1034361 (study PRJEB33736, sample SAMEA104284507) | Azolla filiculoides | biome: Urban; feature: Water surface; material: Ditch water | place: Netherlands | collected 2015-10-28 | depth 0-0.1 m ... | reverse complement strand
GGTGGCGGTTTGAACCGCGACAAAATTCTGGCCAAGGCGATTGAAAAGGAGATCGTTCAGCCCGGTCAACAGCTTTCCGACAAGGAAATCTACAATCTGGTTTTCGAAGCCGGCTTCTCAACCGCGGACAAGGTCACCAACCTGTCTGGCCGTGGTGTCGGCATGGATGTGGTGCGCAAGAATATTCAGTCATTGCGCGGCACGGTGGATGTGAAAAGCGAACCGGGCGAAGGCTCGTGCTTTACGATCCGGTTGCCCCTGACGCTGGCCATCATCGATGGTTTCCTGACCGGCGTGGGCAAGTCCAGCTATGTGATCCCGCTCGATATGGTGATTGAATGCATTGAACTGCGTGAAACGGCGGAGGATCGCAATTACCTGAACCTGCGCGGCGAAGTGCTTCCTTTCGTCCGTTTGCGTGAAATGTTTGAAGTGGTGGGTGAAGCCGGCAACGGTCAGGCGCTGCTGGACCTGGCCGACAAGCTGCAGCCGCAACTGGTGCTGATGGACATTGCCATGCCGGGCCTCAATGGCATTGAAACCACCCGCCAACTGCTGCTACGTTGGCCGCAGGCGCGCGTCATTGCCCTGTCCGCCTACGCAGAATCGCGTTTCGTGAAGGACATGCTGGCAGCAGGTGCCTGCGCTTACGTGACCAAGGCCGAAGCCAGTGCAGAACTGCTGCGTGCCCTGCGCCTTTCCGCTCGGGGCAAAACCTACTTATGCCCGGATATTGCGGCCGTGTTGGGTGAAGCTTTGATCACGTCGCCCTCAACAGGAACTGCGCATGTTTTAAGCCCCAGGGAAATACAAGTCGCGCAATGGGTGGCCACGGGACTGACCTCTGGCCAGGTGGCCGAGCGCCTCAACATTGCCGCCTCCACCGTCGAGGTACACCGGCGTAACATTCTGCGCAAGCTGGAAATCCACAGCGTCGCCGAACTCACCCGTTACGTGATGGTACAAGAATGGCGAGCCCCGTAAGGGGCGGGCTTCACAGGATGGGCGCTACCTGTTTTACGGTAGCCAAAATACCCGTGGTAGTGTATTCACGGTAGGCACCTGGTGCCTTAAGGTTGGAAGCAACACAAAGCTTCACCAATCTCCGTGACCACCGTCCCCATTCCTGCTGCACTTGCTGGTGCAAGAGTACCTTGCGCCGCGTGGGGTAACGGCCCTGACGCGCATCCGCAGCCCGCTTTGCTGCGCTTGCCAACTCGAATCTCCAAATCGTGTCGCGCGATGTTCCTGCTTTATATTGAGCGCTTGGATCAGTTTGTGCAGGTCTGCCAACGTGGCACCCCCCGCGAAGCGCTCGACACGCTGTTCCCCAGCTTGCTGATTGACATTCAGGCCCGCTTCGCCCATGAGGAGCTCCTCATACACACAGCAGACTTTGCTGATGGCTCCGGGCATATCCACACCGCCCAGCACCACGAAATACTGATGGACTTGCAAACGCTCTACCAACAACGCCTGGTCGCGGGTTACGCCAAGGCGGCAACAGAGCTGGGATATTACGTGCGACACCAGATGATGTTCCACGTGTCCAGTGCAGACTGTGAACTGGCGCGCAGGCTCCTGGGCCGGCCGATTGTGCGCGAAGATGCATGACGTGGGTACTGACTGCTGTACCCGCTGGCGACAAGTACCTACGTATTCGTTTGACGCAATTGCCGTACTGGACGCGCGCGCTGAAAAGTGTTTTGGTTGGCTGCCGCATGACATATACGGGGAACCACTGGCGTGCAGAGTCTTGTCAAAAGCCAAGGCAGCGGCCTTTTCGCGCGAGTTTGAGGCGCTGCAAAGTGACCCTGGAGTAGATCCGGCCCGGCAGATACTGCTTGGAATGACGGCTACGCGCTGCACAGGCCACACCATCCCCATCGAAATCTCGCTGACCCGCGGCGGAACTGCTCAGCAACAAGAGATCGTGGATTTCATTCCCAATATGTCAGACCGGCAAAGCCCTGCGCATTGCGTCGGTAGCACTCCAGGCACTGGAAGAAATGAGCCTGGTGAGCGCCATGGTGGCCATGGGGCACGCGCTGGGCTGCAACGTCTACCAGCGTTACCACATATGCCACCCCATGCCTGCTGACGCGGTCAACGCTCGCTTGGTAGCGGGTGGGGAAAGTGCAGCACCTCACAACATGCATTTGGATAGTTCACTTAGGAGTTAAAAAATGAAAATCAAAGATTTACGTATCAGTACCCGTCTGGGAGGCGTTTTCGTCATCATCATTGCCCTCATGGTGGCAGCCATCGCAGTGGCGACGCTGCGCTTTGGCACGGTGCGAGATATCAACACCCGCATCATTGAGCGCGATTGGGTCAAGGCCGAAGCCGTGAACACGGTAAACGCCTCTACGCAATCCAACGCCCGGCGCTCACTCGAAATGTTGAACGCCACTGAAGCGACCAAAATCACTTTTCTGAAAGAGCGCATTGCCGAAAACCGCACCGCCATCGACAAGGCTTTGGCAACCCTGGATGCCAATATTTTCCTTCCCGAAGGCCGGACCCTGCTGACCACCATCACACAGGCGCGGGGCAACTACGTGACATCCTTTCTGCAAGTCATCAAACTGGTGGAAGAAGGTAAGCGCGAGGATGCGAGTACTCTCATGGAGAAAGAAACTTTGCCGCTGCTGGACGCCATGCAAAAACCCATTGGCGCACTGGCAACCCTGCAACAAAAAATTGTTGCAGCCAGCAATGCCGAAGCCGAAGCGGGCATACAAACTGCTCTGACGCTGATGTTTTCGCTGGGTGCGGTAGGTATCCTTGTAAGCATCGCGATGGCAGTGTGGATCATGCGCTCCATCACGCAACCGCTGGTTATTGCCAACCAGGTTGCAGAAGCCGTAGCCAAAGGTGATATGACTACGCCCATCGAAGTGCGTTCCAAGGATGAACTCGGGCACCTGCTGTCCTCGCTTGCCAACATGCAAAACAACCTGAGCACTGTGGTGTTGGGGGTGCGCCGTGGTTCTGAACATGTGCAAACAGCCAGTGCCGAAATCGCGTCTGGCAACCACGACCTTTCGGCTCGCACGGAGAGCCAAGCTAGCGCACTGGAGGAGACAGCGGCCTCCATGGAGCAACTCAGCGCCACCGTGAAGCAAAACGCGGACAACGCGCGTCAGGCGAATCAACTGGCGATCAACGCCAGCGGGGTTGCCTCCAAGGGCGGAGACGTGGTGGCAAAGGTGGTGCACACTATGAAAGACATCAACGATTCGAGCCGCAAAATCTCGGACATCATCAGTGTGATCGACGGCATTGCATTCCAAACCAACATCTTGGCGCTCAATGCTGCGGTAGAGGCTGCCCGCGCGGGCGACCAAGGCAGGGGTTTTGCAGTGGTTGCGTCCGAAGTGCGTAGCTTGGCTGGTCGCTCTGCAGAAGCGGCCAAAGAGATCAAGGCCTTGATTAGCGCCAGCGTCGCGCGTGTGGATGAGGGTACGCAGCTGGTGGATGATGCCGGCACCACCATGACCGAGGTGGTCTCCAGCATCCGCCGCGTAACCGACATCATGGCGGAGATCACAGCGGCCAGCGCCGAGCAGGCAGCGGGTGTGTCGCAAGTGGGTGAGGCCGTGATGCAGATGGATCAGGTCACGCAGCAAAACGCAGCTCTGGTAGAGCAAATGGCAGCAGCAGCGTCCAGCCTTAAGTCGCAGGCTGAAGACCTGGTGCAGTCGGTGGCAGTGTTCAAGGTAGCAGGTGCTGGGGCGTCCGTTGGTATGTCTATTGGCTCCGTACGCAAAACAGCGCCCAACGTTGCGCATTTTGCCGGCCACGAGCGCCGCGACGTTGCCAAAACAGCCAGCGCCTCATCAGGTTCAGCAATTCAACGCGCCAAGGCACGCACGGCCGCGCATCCTGCGGCTCCCAAGTCGATCCCCATGGCTGCTGCCAAACCTGCAGCGGGTGGAGACGATGACTGGGAAACCTTCTAGAGCGGCCCGGCTCATGGTTTCCTGTTCCGCGCAAGTCCCCGTGAAAGCTGTCACTGCAGCGTTGCCCTCAAATGCCCGAGCAGGTCATGCGTTTTTGCGCAGCATGCAAACCCATATTGCACTGCTGTCCAAACCATCGGTAGAGATGGCTGCAGCGCTGGTGGCCGTTCAGTATGGATTGCCTCAAGTGCTGAGTAACTGGATGCTGGCGGAACTTAGCCAGCGCGCAGACTTAAGCCACGTTTCGCCCTTGGCGTCTGCCACCATGAAAATTGGCTTACGTTCGTCGATGATGCACATCGGCGTGGAATTGGAGGACAGCACTGCTGATTTCGCATTGATTCATGTGCTGGGACGCGACGCAGCGCTGGAAGAAGCCCGCCAGTTTTTGGCGCTGTTGGTGCAAAACCTGGAGTGTTTGGCTTTGGTTCAAGACTGAATCTGTACGCCTTGGGTGAGGGTCAGCGTTGCGGCACTGCAACTTCAGGGTGTCCTTAGAACTTTGACAAGCGACTCAGCGCATATCCCGCGCGCGGGTCAACTTTTCCGGTGATTTCGGGCACGAGATAGGTTTGCTGGAGATATCCGTAAATACCGACGGACTCATCGTACGCATCTATGCCAATCTCGAATAGCCAGTACAGAAAGCCAAACCACAATGAAAAGACTGATGCTCCATGGGGCCGTTAGCCACATGGGTGGCCAGGAGGCGGGCAGCCTTTACAACCTTCGATTCCGCATCCGGAATACGATTTGCGCTTAACCTGCGTCCAATCCAAGGAGACAAGCAATGCACAACCCCAAAGAGCACTGGGAAAAGGTTTACCAGACCAAACAGCCAGACGCGGTCAGTTGGTTTCAGGAGCACGCAACGCGCTCACTTGAACTCATCCGTTCTGTTGGAACGTCATCGGACGCCAACATTATTGATGTGGGTGGTGGAGCTTCAACGCTTGTTGATGACCTGCTGGGTAGCGGTTTCAAGAACGTATCCGTATTGGACTTATCAGCCAGCGCCTTGGAGGTTGCTCGCCAACGACTGGGTGCGGCAGGAGACTGCGTCACCTGGATTGCTGGGGACATTTGCACTGTGAACCTGCCAGAGCAAGCGTATGACATCTGGCATGACCGTGCCGTTTTTCACTTCCTGATCAATCCGGTCTACCGCGCAGCGTATGTACAGCAGGTCATGAGATCGGTAAAACCCGGCGGCCATGTCATTGTTGCGACTTTCGCTCCCGATGGTCCAGAGCAATGCAGTGGACTGCCAGTCGCCCGGTATGCCCCAGGCGAGCTTCACCAAGAGTTCGGGCCTGCGTTTGAGCTCCTTGAGCACATGAGTGAAGAGCACAAAACCCCTTGGGGTTCAGTTCAGCATTTTATCTACTGTCACTGCTTAAAACCGCATTGAGCGACCGCTTGCGGCAACCCCAATTCGCTGTCCAAAGACCCGCTTCCCAGCCCGACAGAGTCAAAGGGGGCGACTGACAGCCCTATCTGGTGGCCCTGAAAAAGCTCGGAATTTGTCCAAATTCCTGCCGCTGGCTCCGGAGGGCTGTGCGCGGGTGCTCCCGACAGTCCGCTGTCCGGTAGTCCAGTTCAAGCCCGTTCAACAACTGTCCATGGACTTCGGCACAGTGCCCGCTGCAGTTGCTGCCCGAAAAATGCCGAATTTCCAAGGTCACCATCTCCTGCGGGCTGATTGCAGAATTTCAAATTTCCAGATAGGCCACCACTCCAAAGCAAAGACGAAGAGCTTCAGGAGATTGATAGGCCAACTTAGGCCTCGCCGCGCACCTTAGCGTAGATGCATCTGTTAACAAGGACACCGTTTGGCGCGACACGCTCACTGCGCATGATGCCTTCCAACTTCATGCCTGCTGATTCGCAAACGGCTCGGCTTGGAAGGTTTTCTTCCTCGGTCAGCGCTTCGATGCGATTGGCACCGAGCCCTTCAAATGCGTAGCGTACAAGTTCGGAGGCGGCTTCCGCTGCAAAACCTTGACGCTGACGATTAGCTCTGCACCAGTATCCAATCTCAAACTTTGGAACTGACCAGTTGATCGCATGCAGGCTCGCGATTGCAACCAGAGAACCCGATTCATCGACCGCAAGGTATACGAGAGAAGTGCGTTTGATGAATGCAGCTGAACTTTCCCGGCAGAACGTTTCTGAAGCAGCAATTGAAGGTTCAAACATTGCCCACGGTAGCGATACAGGCCAAGCTCGGAGTTGTTCAAGTGTCTCAAGGACTGCTTCGTGAACGAGTTGGCCATCCCCTTCTTGTGGACGGAACGCAGTATTAGCCGATCGGTTCGCAGTTCGCGCAAGACCTCGCGAAGGATGGGGGCGCTGTTCATTTGATGCCTAAGGATGCCTGTGCGGTCAGATTGAACAAACTATAGCCCAGTGGACCATGCACTTGATGGGCAGCTATCGCTGCTCCGCGGGCATACATCCCTATCCAGACCTGACATCTAGTTTTGAACGTTAGCTTCGGGTAAAAGTTACTGGTTCCATAGATCTGGTTCACGCAGGCTGCGTATCCCAAGTCGCACCCTATCAAAGCCCCAGTGTCTGCCAGACCGCTTCCATCTTTTGCGTGACCGTTGCATCCATGCCCATTGGGCGGCCCCATTCGCGGTTGGTCTCGCCTGGCCATTTGTTGGTGGCGTCTATGCCCATCTTGCTGCCCAGGCCGCTCACCGGTGAGGCGAAGTCCAGGTAGTCGATGGGTGTGTTGTCGGCTAGCAGCGTGTCGCGTATCGGGTCCACGCGGGTGGTGATAGCCCATATGACTTCGGCCCAGTCGCGGATGTTGACGTCCTCATCCACCACGACGATGAACTTGGTGTACATGAACTGGCGCAGAAAACTCCAGATGCCAAACATCACGCGCCTTGCATGGCCGGGGTAGGATTTGTTGATCTGCACCACGGCGAGCCGATAGCTGCAGCCCTCGGGCGGCAAATAAAAGTCGGTGATCTCCGGGTACTGGCGCTGCAGCAGGGGCACAAACAATTCGTTCATGGCCAGGCCCAGCATGGCCGGCTCGTCCGGTGGCTTGCCGGTATAGGTGGAGTGATAAATGGGCTCGCGCTTGCGCGTGATGCGGTCGATGGTGAACACCGGAAACGCAGCCTGCTCGTTGTAGTAGCCGGTATGGTCGCCATACGGGCCTTCGAGCGAATGCTCGTAGCCGCTGGGGTGGTTGGCGTCGGGGTAGATATGGCCTTCGAGCACGATCTCGGCCGAGGCTGGCACACGCAGCTCGCTGCCAATGGCCTTGACCAACTCGGTACGGCTGCCGCGCAAGAGACCTGCAAACTGGTATTCACTCAAGCTGTCGGGCACAGGTGTGACTGCGCCCAGAATCGTGGCCGGGTCTGCGCCGAGGGCCACACACACCGGGTAGGGTGCGCCCGGATGCGCAAGGCCGTGCTCGCGGAAGTCCAGCGCGCCACCGCGCTGCGGCAGCCAGCGCATGATGACCTTGTTGCGCGCCAGCACCTGCTGGCGGTAAATGCCCAGGTTTTGCCGCGCCTTGTTCGGGCCCTTGGTAATCACCAGACCCCAGGTGATGAGCGGCGCCACATCGCCGGGCCAGCAGTGCTGGATCGGCAGTTGACCCAGATCGACGTCATTGCCTTCCAGCACCACGTCCTGGCAGGCGGCCGAGCGTTGCTCCTTGGGTGCCATGCTCCACAGTGTTTTCACCATGGCACCCAGACCGATGAATTCCTTGAAGCCGCGCGGTGCCTCTGGCTCCTTGAGGGACGCCAGCACCTGACCGAACTTGCGCATCTCGCTGATGTCGGCCACGCCCATGCCGAGTGCCACGCGGCGCGTGCTGCCAAACAGATTGCCCAGCACCGGAATGCTGTGGCCGGTGGGGTTTTCAAACAGCAGGGCCGGGCCACCGGCACGCAAGCTGCGGTCGCAAAGCGCCGTCATTTCGAGATGCGGCGAGACCGGTTGTGTCACGCGCTTGAGCTCGCCCAGCTGCTCCAGCTGGGCCATGAATTCACGCAGGTCGCGGTAGGTCATGGCGGGTCAGGCCAAATCGGGCAAGGGTGCGAACTCGGGCGTCAAGCCCACCCAGCGTTGCGCGTCGGCCTGCGGCAGGCCCAGCACATCCAGCACGCGGCTCACGGTCTGGTTCACCATATCGTCAATCGAGGCGGGATGGTGGTAGAAGCTGGGCACCGGCGGGAAGATGATGCCGCCCATTTCGGTCACAGCCGTCATGTTGCGCAGGTGTGCCAGGTTCAGCGGTGTCTCGCGCACCATCAGCACCAGACGGCGCCGCTCTTTCAGCATGACATCGGCAGCGCGCGTCACCAGGTTGTCCGACAGGCCATGGGCCACGGCCGCCAGCGTGCGCATAGAACACGGTGCGATCACCATGCCGTCGCATTGGAAAGAGCCACTGGCAATCGTGCCTCCCACGTCGTGCGAGGCGTGCACCACGTCGGCCAATTCTTCCAGATGGGTCAGATCCAGATTCAGTTCGTGGCGCAGCGTCAGCAGGCCAGAGGTGGAGACGGTGAGGTGCGTTTGCAAACCGCCCAGGGTTTTCAGGGCTTGCAGCAGGCGCACGCCGTACACGGCTCCGCTGGCGCCAGTGATGGCGACGATGATTTTTTTCATGGGGTGTTTGCCGTGGATGCCGCAGCCTTAGCCGGGCATGAAGCGGGACCGAAGGCTGGCAAGAACGTGCGAGGGTTTGAACGGCTCTAGGGTCACCAGCGGCATCTCGATCGCGTCCAGCGTGTTCTTCACCAGCAGCCCGAGTTCGGTGTCGCCTTCCATGGAGAGGCGGCGGCTGAAGAACAGCGTGTCCGGGTCTTCCAGGCGGCGCGCCAACAACATGAAGTCGTGGGCGCTGGCACTGATGGTGAGGTCGACCGGCGTCGATGGCGTGGCGTACTTGCTGGCAACAAAGCGGTCCTTGCGCCATTCAAAGTCAAAGGCCCATTGCGCATCGGTCACGCGCAGGCGCATCTTTTTGCCGACCAGCAACGGCGTCACATCGCTGGCCAGGTGCCGGGTCAGCGCCAGATTCAGGCCGCCGACAAACAGCAGCGAGCCGGGGTAGGCCGGCAGGCGCGCGAGCAGATCGCCCACGGGCTTGGGGACCAGATAGGTAGAAAAAGTCATGGTGTGGTGTCCTTGGGGTTCAGGCCAGCGCAGGCAGCCTGTCGTCGGCGTGTGCCGCGGTGGCGATTTGGTCCAGGCCGGGCTTGCCATACCAGTAGCCGTTGCAGGCCTCACCAGGCAGATACGCGGTTATCGCCTGCTGTGCCTGGGCGGCACTTTGTGTGCCTTTGAGCACGGCATCAAAGGCTTGCAGGATCTCCAGCGTGTTGGTGGCCTGCGGGCTGACGCGCACCACGTCCACACCGAGTGCGCGCATATCGTCCAGTTCAGACAGTAGCAGTTGCACGCGGGCCGACTGTGTCTGCGTGCCGTTGAGTATCAGAAAACTTTCGTCTTCGCGTGTGCGCATCAGCAGGCCATCGGGATAGTGGATGCAGCTGAACTGGCAATCGTCTTTGGGCAAATTGCAGTGACGCGCCGTAAAGCAGCGCGCCGAAAACGCCAGCGGCATGCGGCCGTAGACAAACACCTCGGTCTGCAAGTTAGTCGGGCGTTCGCGCAGTATCCGTGCCAGGTCCGCACGCCCCAATTCCAGCGGCACCACCCAACGCTCGGCCCCCAGTGAGGCCAGCCATTGCAACGTTGGCAGGTTATAAATATTCAGATGTGGCCCGGCGACAAAGGCTTGCTTGGCGGCCAGGCAATGCACCGCGCCCATGTCGTTGGCCTCGACCAGGAAGTCGGTGTTGCGGGTGATCTTGTGCAGCACGGTGACGTCGGCGCCGGACTCGATCAGCACCTGGGTGGACAGCACCACTTCCTTGCCGGCGGCGCGCAGGCGCGCGGCGATGTCCAACCAATCGTTCAGGCGCAACTCATGGCGGCGCGAGCAGACGGTTTCGCCCAGGTAGACGATGTCCACCGGCGCGCTTTCCACCATGGCATAAAACGCCAGCACGGTTTCGCGCGGCCAGTAGTAGAGCAAAGGGCCAAGGGCAAGCTTCACGATTTCATTCTTTCAACAACAGGTGGGTACGGGCCGACAAAGTGCACGCTTGATGTGGCAACGCAATCATTTCCACGGGCGGTGGTAGGCGCCTAGCGTGTGCTGCTGGCCTTCGGCCACCTTATCCAGCGAGGTCATCCAGATCGGCTTGGCCGAATAGCGGTGCGGGTTGGACACGCAGGTATCGATGGCCTCGCGCCAGACCTTTGTGACCTGTGCCACGTAGGCCGGGCTACGCTGGCGCCCTTCGATCTTGATGGCGCTCACGCCCATCGTCAGCAACTGCGGCAGCAGCTCAAGCGTGTTGAGGCTGGTGGGCTCTTCCACGGCGTAATAGTTCTTGTCGTCGCCCACATCAAAGCGGCCCTTGCACAACGTGGGGTAGCCTGCGTTTTCTCCTGGCGCATAGCGGTCTATCAGCACACCGCCCAGACGCGACTCGCGGCCCAGCGGCGTTTCCTGCCAGCGCACCGCCTTGGGAGGCGAGCACACGCCGTGGGTGTTGGGCGCCTCGCCCGTCACGTAGGACGAGAGCGCACAGCGTCCTTCCACCATAACGCACAAGCTGCCAAAGCCGAACACCTCAATCTCCACCGGCGTCTTCTCCATCAACTGCTCCACCTGCACCATGCTGAGCACGCGCGGCAGCACGGCGCGAGCAATGCCGAAGTGCTCGTAGTAAAAGTTGATGGCCTCGTAATTGGTGGCCGAGCCTTGCACAGACAGATGCAAACGCAATTTGGGATGATGCTTTTGCGCATAGCCCATAAGGCCGGGGTCGGCCAGGATCACGGCGTCCACGCCAGCAGCGGCAGCACGGTCGATGGCGCTGTGCCAGATCTTCACATTGGCGGCTTGCGGATAGGTGTTGAGTGCCACCAGCACCTTGCGCCCGCGCGCGTGGGCATAGGCAATGCCGGTGTTGATCGCCGCTTCGTCGAAGTTCAGGCCGGCAAAGTTGCGCGCGTTGGTTGCATCGCGAAAGCCGAGGTAGACGCAGTCTGCGCCCTCGTCCACTGCCGCCTTCAGTGCGGGCAGGCTGCCGGCTGGGCATACCAATTCCATTTTACGAACATGGGATTCCGCCTGTGCAGACACAGGGGCTTCAGGGGCAATAACACGCAAGACCATCGCTGGGGGGCCGTGGCTAGGGTCTCTGGTGACGCGTAGCAAACAGGCAGTAAAAAAATAGTAGCGCGAAGCTAACAGTACGCACCGCTTGCCCCGCTGATGTAGGTCAACCCCACCCCAGAAAACCATTATGCCCTTGGGAGCGCAAGGGCTTTGCTGCAGACTGCTTGTGAGCTGAAAGGTTCCGTTGGGCCCGCCGCTTTTGTACTTGCAACGTGCAATGCCACATGAAGCAACACGCGGACTTTGCCAAACAAGTTCAATTGAGTTTGAAGTCGCAAGCTGGTAGATGCCTTACCAAAGATGATTTGGTTGCGTTTTTGGAGGGGCGGTTGGACTTTGCAATGTGACCATTTATGCCATGATCCAGGCAACTCTGCACATCTGCGGTCATGGCATTGGCGGTCAGCGCAAGAAAGGGAAGTTCTCCTGACCCAAGTCCCACCATCTGCAGGATTGCAGGCGTGCCATCCAGTTCACTAAGCATCGGCATCTGCAGGTCCATCATGCGCTGCATCATAGATTTGCCCTCACTGGCGACCGCCACGCAGAAAAATTGAATGAAGCCTTATGAACAACCGCTTCCTAAATTTGGCGATTGAAAGCCGATGAAATTGGACCCGTATGTGTCGCCATCTTCTTCACCTTGATGCACTATTTTCCGGCAAACCGGATGGCCCGCTGCGCGCCCTGCCATTTCTCTGCTAATTGCGTGCGGTCCTTTGGCTTTTTCTTGAACCGGTTCAAGGAAGAAAACACGGCATCCGGATAGTCTTCAAGCCACGCAAACTCTAGAGATGCCATGTAATGAAACAAGTCAAGGAAAGCGGCTTCACCAAGCAGATGGCCCGCAATATGTTTTACGGAGGGTCGGTCTTCTTTATCTTCGTGTTCGCAGCACTGATCTTTGACAGTGAGCGCAAGATCCCGTTCCGCTCCAACGCCGAGGCCATCACCCCGGCGGTGGTCAACGGCAAGCGCCTGTGGGAAACGCGCAACTGCATCGGTTGCCACACCCTGCTGGGCGAGGGCGCCTATTTCGCGCCCGAACTGGGCAATGTCTACAAGCGCCGCGGCCCGGACTTCATCAAGGTCTGGATCCGTTCACAGCCCACCCATATTCCGGGCCGTCGCCAGATGCCTCAATTCAACTTCACCGAAGAGCAGCTCGACGACATGGTCGAGTTCCTGCGCTGGACCAACAACGTCAACACCGAAAACTGGCCGCCCAATATCGAAGGCTAAGCCTTCGACGCAACCACACCAATCAAGAGAACGCACATGCAAGCGACAACACTCAAGTACAAGTCACAGGCGGTAGCGAAGTACTACTTCATCGCCGCGCTGGTCCTATTCACCGCGCAGATCGTGTTCGGCGTCACGCTGGGTCTGCAATACGTCATGGGCGACCTGCTGTTCCCCTACATCCCGTTCAACCAGGCGCGCATGGTGCACACGAACCTGCTCATCGTCTGGCTGCTGTTCGGCTTCATGGGTTCGGCCTATTACCTGGTGCCCGAGGAGGCCGAGACCGAGCTCTACAGCCCAAAGCTGGCCATGGTGTTGTTCTGGGTGTTTCTGGTGGCCGGTGCGCTAACCATCGTCGGCTACCTGGCCGTGCCCTATGCCAAACTGGCCGAGCTGACCGGCAACGAATTGTTGGCCACCATGGGTCGCGAGTTTTTGGAGCAACCCCTGCCCACCAAGGTCGGCATTGTTATTGTGGCGCTGGGCTTTCTGTTCAACATCAGCATGACCGTGCTCAAGGGCCGCAAGACCAGCATCTCGCTGGTGCTGCTGATGGGTTTGTGGGGCTTGGCGCTGATGTTCCTGTTCAGCTTTGTCAACCCCGACAACCTGGTGCGCGACAAGATGTACTGGTGGTTTGTGGTGCACCTTTGGGTGGAAGGTGTGTGGGAATTGATTTTGGGTTCGCTGCTGGCGTTTGTGCTGATCAAGACCACGGGGGTTGACCGTGAAGTGATCGACAAATGGCTGTACGTGATCATTGCCATGGCCCTGATCACCGGCATTTTGGG
>ERZ1034361.1336-NODE-1336-length-13292-cov-3.517594_pt1 | contig 13292 bp, 9 predicted proteins | sample MGYA00520617_ERZ1034361 | MGnify/ENA primary metagenome ERZ1034361 (study PRJEB33736, sample SAMEA104284507) | Azolla filiculoides | biome: Urban; feature: Water surface; material: Ditch water | place: Netherlands | collected 2015-10-28 | depth 0-0.1 m ... | reverse complement strand
TGACGGCTGGCATGTCTACGACTTCTGATGCGGGCGCTTTGTTTACTTGCTCTGCAGAGAAAGAGTTAGATGCCACAACAGGAGGTGCTGCTTGCAAGAACAATGGCAAAGGCAAATTCTTAGATCTTGAATGGAAAACAGGTTCTTTGACATTGGGCGGCGCAGTTGCAAAATTTAATGGGCTGTGGATCGAAGATAACTTTGCAGCAAGCAACGTTTCACCCAAAGGATCATTGATACAAGATCATGGCAGCAACTTTTTCCCAACTGCCGCCACCTACGGCAATGACATGACTAACAATGGCGAATTAGCCCGCATGGTTCGTGCTACTTACGACTGGAACAGTTATGTCAGTGGCTTGAAAACCACAGCCAAATACAAACTCGGCACAGGCGCAACAAACAACTATCAAGCCTCACTGGGTTCTGGCCGTGAAAGCGAACGAGAGTACGACATCAGCTATGCGACACCCTTCGTAAAAGGACTCAACTTCCGATACATCTATTTGAAATACGACGCAGACGTTACAGGTACATTAAAAGCTATTACAGAAGGTGGTAGCAAAAAATTCCGTGAAGATCATCGCATTTACGTGGACTACACCTACCGCTTCTTCTAAGCAACACGAGGACTCCAAGCTTGAAAGCCTGCTTTAACAGCAGGCTTTTTTTCGATCAATCAAATGAATAAGGTCACAACAAAGACGAATTGGAAGCATGGATAATTTAGAAGATGAACCATCTTCAAAACGCATCAAATGCAAGCCCCCTCAAAGGCGTACGTGTTTTAACCCTCGCATTAAACCTACCAGGCCCAGCCGCAGTGATGCGTCTGCAAGCCATGGGCGCCAAGTGCACCAAGCTCGAACCTCTCGCGCCTAGCAGTTTGGCCACGGCAGACCCGATGGGCATCTACAAGCCTGCGGCATACGAAGTGATGCACCAAGGTTTGAAGGTCTTGCAAGCAGACTTAAAGTCTGAGCGCGGCCAAGCTGCGTTGCACAAACAACTGGCGCAAACCGATGTACTCATCACGTCCTTCCGCCCTTCTGCCTTGGTCAAGCTCGGTTTGGCTTGGAAGGAACTGCACAAACGGTATCCCGCTTTATGTGTCGTGAGCATCGTGGGCGCGCCTGGAGTGCGCGCCGAAGAGGCTGGGCATGATTTAACTTACCAAGCGGACAGCGGCTTGGTGAACGGCTTAGAAATGCCTCCCAGCTTGTATGCCGACATGGGTGGCTCTTTGTTTGCCACCGAAGCAGTTTTGCAAGCTTTGTTGTTGCGTCAGCGCCCAGGCCGGACGTTTGGCAAAGGCGTGTTCCATGAAGTCGCACTCAGTGAAGCCTCGGCTTACCTTGCACTGCCACGCACATGGGGTTTGACAGTGCCTACAGGCGATGTAGGCGGTGCACATGCGGGCTACAAGGTCTACCCCTGCAAAAACGGCCGCGTGGCTGTGGCGGCTTTAGAACCACACTTTGCTGCACGGTTATGCGAAGCAGCGGGCTTGGGCAAAGAAGCAGCCAAGCAAATGCACAAGCGCAGCACTCACGAGGGCATCGCCACATTCTTTGCCTCGCAAACGCGCGCACAGCTCGACAAGCTGGCCAGCAGCAAAGACATTCCTTTGCACACGCTGCCGCGTTAATTCACACTGTTCACGCCTTCACCGCTGGCGTAAACGGATGAGGCTTAGCTCAAATGGCGTAATGGGTGCGCTGATGCAGGCCAAGGACTTTCAAAAAACGGCAGCACCATTTCTGGTGTGACATCTGCGATGCGCTCGGGCAGCCACTTCGGTGTATGGTCTTTATCCACAGCCAAGGCACGAATGCCCTCCACCGTTTCGCTGCTGACGCCACGGCGCGACAGGTGGTCCGTCTGAAAACAATGACGCACCAAGTCGCGTTCCATGCGCAAGTCTTCAGCCAGTGTCATGTGGCGGCCACGGCGAACTTGTTCGAGCGTGACACACAGCATCAAAGGCGATTGATGGTGCAAGCCTTTCAAGGTTTGCACCGACCATTCATCTGTACCTTGCAAGGCTTGTTCCATCTCGGCCACAGTGGCTAAACCGAACACCTTGTCGATCGGCGCCTGCTGCCAAGCAAACGTTTGAGCCAAAGCTTGCTCTGTTGTGGTCTTGCTTTGCGAGCGCAACCAAGCCACCACCGCTTCACCACTGGCCCAGTCTTGCTGACGCAAACCATCCCACAGTGCAGGCAATGCGGCTGAATCCACACACACATCGGCCAAGCCCACATGCAGCGATTCGCCACCGCGCAGCACGTAGCCCGTCAGCGCCAAGTACTCGCCTGTATACGTTGGACATGCAGGACCCGTGCAACGGCCTAAGAAATAACCGCCGCCGACATCAGGAAACAAACCAATGTGTGTCTCAGGCATGGCCATCTTGGTTCGCTCGGTCACCACGCGCAGCGCAGCGCCTTGGCTGATGCCCATGCCGCCGCCCATGACGATGCCATCCATCAAAGCAATGTACGGCTTGCGATAGTTTTGAATCAAATGGTTGAGGCTGTATTCCTCGGTGAAGAAGTCTTCCAGCGTCACATCGCCACTCAATGCGGCTTGGTGAAAGTAGCGAATATCACCGCCCGCACAGAACGCACCGAATGGGCCTTCTTTGTTGCTGCCACGCACGACCACCGCCCTCACCTGCGCATCGTCTTGCCACTGTTGCAACACATGGTTGAGCTCACGCACCATGGCCAGCGAGAGCGCATTCAAAGCCTTAGGGCGATTAAGGGTGATGAGGCCCAAGTGGCCCACACGCTCAGCGTGCACATCGGTGGTGTAAGTGGACATGGTGATTCCTTCTTCAAATACTTGTGTGTATTTTCTTCAATTCAATATCGCAGCAAACACCTGAGATGCACCCGCGCGACACCTCTAAAGTCGAGACGTAAAAAAGCCGAGGCAAACCTCGGCTTTTCGTGCGAACAAGTGGATTACTTGTTGCGCTTACGCTCGTGCTCTTTCAAGAAGCGCTTACGCAGACGCACGCTCTTAGGCGTGATTTCCACCAACTCGTCGTCTTCGATGAATTCCACACCGTATTCGAGTGTGAGGTCGATCGGAGGCGTGATCTTCACAGCGTCTTCTTTGCCAGACACGCGGAAGTTGGTCAGCTGTTTGGTACGTGTGGCGTTCACCACCAAGTCGTTGTCACGGCTGTGGATACCCACAATCATGCCTTCGTAAACAGGGTCGTTCGCCTTGACGAACATACGGCCACGATCATCCAACTTGCCCAAGGCGTAGGTGAAGATTTCACCGTCGTCCATGGAGATCAACACACCGTTCTTACGGCCGCCGATTTCACCTTTGTGTGGCTCGTAGCTGTCGAAGATGTTGGAGATCAAACCTGAACCACGGGTCAAGTTCAAGAACTCGTTGGTGAAACCAATCAAACCACGGGCTGGAATGCGGTATTCCAAACGCACACGGCCACGGCCATCGGGTTCCATGTTGACGAGTTCGCCTTTGCGCTCGCCCAAAGCTTGCATGACGCCGCCTTGATGGGTTTCTTCGATGTCGGCAGTCACCAATTCGATAGGCTCATGGCGCTCGCCATTGATATCGCGGAACACCACGCGTGGCTTAGACACAGCCAACTCGTAGCCTTCGCGGCGCATGTTTTCCAACAAAATGGTCAAGTGCAATTCACCGCGACCGGCAACGTCAAACACGCCTTCTTCGTCGGTTTCTTTCACACGCAAAGCCACGTTGTGTTGCAGTTCTTTTTGCAAACGGTCCCACAGCTGACGGCTGGTCACGTACTTGCCTTCACGACCGGCCAAGGGGCTGGTGTTCACGCAGAAGTTCATGGTCAGTGTTGGCTCGTCAATCTTGAGCATTGGCAAAGGTGCTGGGTTGACAGGGTCAGTCACAGTCACACCAATGTTCAAGTCAGCAATACCGTTGATCAACACGATGTCGCCAGGGCCAGCTTCGGTGGCTTGCACGCGGTCCAAACCTTGGAACTTCAACACTTGGTTGACGCGACCTTTGACGGCTGTGCCATCTGGGCCTTCCATGACCATCACGTCCATCATGGGCTTGACAGTACCTTGGCTGATACGGCCCACGCCGATACGACCCACGAAGGTGGAGAAGTCGAGCGCAGAAATTTGCAATTGCAACGGTGCAGCAGGGTCACCTTGTTGTGGTGGCACGTGCTTCAACACGGTGTTGAACAGGGCAGACATGTCTGGGCCCCACTGCTCGCCTGGAGCGCCTTCTTCGAGAGAAGTCCAGCCGTTGATACCAGAGGCGTACACCACGGGGAAGTCGAGTTGTTCGTCGGTTGCACCGAGTTTGTCGAACAAGTCAAAAGCGGCGTTCACCACTTTGTCTGGGTTCGCACCAGGCTTGTCCACTTTGTTCACCACGACGATGGGCTTCAAGCCCAAAGCCAAAGCTTTCTTGGTCACGAAACGGGTTTGAGGCATGGGGCCTTCTTGCGCATCGATCAACAACACCACGCCGTCCACCATAGACAAGGCACGTTCCACTTCACCACCGAAGTCCGCGTGACCAGGGGTGTCGACGATGTTGATGTGTGTACCTTCCCAGCTCACAGCACAGTTCTTGGCCAGAATCGTGATGCCGCGTTCGCGTTCGATGGCGTTGTTGTCCATCACGGTGTCCACCACTTTTTCGTGGTCGGCGAAGGTGCCAGATTGACGCAGCAATTGGTCAACCATGGTGGTTTTACCGTGGTCAACGTGGGCGATGATGGCGATGTTGCGAATTTGCTTACTCATGCTTCTCTCTTCCTTTATGCCTGCTCAGCCAATGCGGGCTGGTTCACAGACGAACTTTCTAAAATTTGTTGAATTTCAAGGGGACTCAACAACCGTCCCGGAATCAGTTCCCCAGCTTTGACATGGGCACTGCCCAGCAAAGCGTGCGGTTGTTCCCCAAACACACTCACACGGTCAAGGTCTGGCCAAGATCCGCGACGACGCACGCCGCTCAAGAAGCGACCTGCATTTTCAATATCCAATGTGACGACCGTGTGATCGCCCAAGAGCGACTGCACTGGCATCAAACGCGCTTCGCGTTGTGGCTCGTCCATCGCGCTCAGGTCTTCCAAAGTCACACAGGCTGACTCTTCAAATGGGCCCGTGGCCACACGACGCAAAGCACTCAAATGACCGCCACAGCCTAAAGCCTCAGCAATGTCTTCACCCAAGGTGCGGATGTAAGTGCCCTTGCTGCAGGTCACACGCAAACGCAAAAATGGTGCATCGCCCTCGAGCTGCATATCGAGCAGCTCTAAATCGTGAATCACCACGTGGCGAGGCTCGCGCTCAACGGTTTCACCCGCACGCGCATATTCATACAAAGCTTTGCCGTCCTTTTTCAAGGCGCTGTACATGGGCGGCACTTGCGTGATCGGGCCCATGAAACGGTCTAGCACTTCCACCACTTGACCCACGGTACAAGTGACAGGACGCTCTGAAATCACTTCACCTTCGGCATCCGCAGTGCTGGTTTTGACACCTAAGCGCACTGTGGTTTCGTAGGTTTTGTCAGCATCCAAATGGAGCTGACTAAATTTGGTCGCTGCACCAAAACACAATGGCAACACACCAGTGGCCAATGGATCGAGCGTGCCAGTGTGGCCCGCTTTTTCAGCACGTAACAGCCACTTGGCTTTTTGTAACGCATCGTTGCTCGACAAACCAATCGGTTTGTCCAACAGCAACACGCCATGCAGAGGGCGACGCTGAACCCGTACGCGCGGCGCGCGCGACATAGGTGAACTGGGAGCCACATTGCTCCCTGATGTCTGCCCTGCGGCGTTCATGCGTTCAATCGTCCTTGGCTTTGCTAGCGACTGCTTTTGCAATCAGCGCATTCATGTCTGACGCATGCTCAGGCGTGCGGTCGTACACAAAATGCAAGGTGGGTACGGTGTGGATGTGCAGGCGCTTGAATAAGCCGTTTCGCAGGAAACCTGCAGCTTGGTTCAAGCCCTCGCCTGTTTTCACAGGGTCGCCATTCAACACACTGAAATGCACTTTGGCATGGGCGTAATCGGGCGTCACTTCCACGCCTTGCAGCGTGACCATGCCCACGCGTGGGTCTTTCAACTCACGCGCGATCAACTCGGCCAGATCGCGTTGGATCTGGTCGGCCACTTGGTAGCTGCGGTTGGGGGTGCTGCTCGGTTTACGTGCCATGCTTCATTGCACTGACGCTTTACAGCGTACGTGCCACCTCTTTGATTTCGAAGAATTCCAACACATCGCCTTCGACGATGTCGTTGTAGTTCTTGATGGTCAAACCGCACTCGAAGTTTTCTTTCACTTCTTTGGCATCGTCTTTGAAACGCTTCAAGCTGTCGAGTTCGCCGGTGAAGACGACCACGTTGTTGCGCAACAAACGCAACTTGGCGTTGCGGCGTACCAAACCGGAGGTGACCATACAACCCGCGATCGCACCAATCTTGCTGACGCGCAGCACTTGGCGAATCTCGGCTGTACCGATGACTTCTTCTTTCTTGTCGGGCGTGAGCATGCCGGACATGGCGGCTTTGAGTTCGTCCACAGCGTCATAAATGATGTTGTAGTAACGAATGTCCACGCCATTGCTCTCGGCCAACTTGCGCGCACCGGCATCAGCTCGTGTGTTGAAGCCAATGATCACAGCCTTAGAAGCGATCGACAAGTTGACATCGCTCTCGCTGATGCCACCCACAGCGGCGTACACCAACTGAACTTTGACTTCTGCGGTCGACAACTTGAGCAACGAGGCAGCCAAAGCTTCTTGCGAACCTTGCACGTCGGCCTTGACGATGATGGGCAACAGTTTGACTTCGCCAGACGTCATGTCGGAGAACATGTTCTCCAACTTCGACGCTTGTTGCTTGGCCAACTTGGTGTTGCGCACCTTGCCTGCACGGTAGGTGGCGATTTCGCGGGCACGACGTTCGTCGGTCATGACCATGAATTCGTCGCCGGCTTGCGGCACTTCGGTGAGACCTTGAATCTCAACAGGAATCGATGGGCCAGCAGACTTGATCGGCTTGCCGTTCTCGTCCAACATGGCACGCACGCGGCCATAGGTTTGACCACCCAAGACCACGTCGCCCACATTGAGCGTACCGGACTGAACCAGCACTGTGGCCACAGGACCGCGACCTTTGTCCAGACGCGCTTCGATCACCAAGCCTTTGGCCATGGCGTCGACAGGCGCTTTGAGTTCGAGCACTTCGGCTTGCAAGAGCACTTGCTCCAGCAACTCGTCAATGCCCGCACCGGTTTTGGCGGAGACTTCACAGAACGGTGAATCACCACCGAACTCTTCAGGCACCACTTCTTCAGCCACCAGTTCGCCTTTGACGCGTTCTGGGTTAGCACCGGGTTTGTCAATCTTGTTGACCGCCACCACGATGGGCACACCAGCAGCCTTGGCATGCTTGATGGCTTCTTTGGTTTGTGGCATCACGCCGTCGTCCGCCGCCACCACCAAGATGACGATGTCGGTGGCTTTAGCACCGCGAGCACGCATGGCCGTGAAGGCCTCGTGACCGGGCGTGTCCAAGAAGGAGATCATGCCGCGTGGTGTTTCCACGTGGTACGCACCAATGTGTTGGGTAATGCCACCGGCTTCGCCTGATGCGACTTTGGCGCGACGGATGTAATCCAGTAATGAGGTTTTACCGTGGTCCACGTGACCCATGACCGTCACCACAGGGGCGCGTGTCAAGGACTCGGCTTGATGACCCGATGCTTCTTCTTCTGTAAAGGCTTCTGGATCGTCCAAAGCAGCAATCACCGCCTTGTGGCCCATTTCTTCCACCACGATCATGGCGGTGTCTTGGTCCAAAGGCTGGTTGATGGTGGCCATTTGGCCGAGCTTCATCAACTGCTTGATGACTTCAGAGGCTTTGACCGCCATCTTGTGAGCCAACTCGCCCACAGTGATGGTTTCTGGCACGTGCACTTCGAGCACGCGTGCTTCGACCGGTGCTTGTGGTGCGCGGTCATCGTCACGGTCACGATCGCGACGGCCTTTGGGGCCTCCACGCCAGCTGTTGCGGCCCACGCCACCACTCGCGTCACCGCGTGTTTTGATGGCTTTCTTTTTGGCTTGTTCGTCGGCCCAGCTAGATGACAGCTTGGCGCTCTTGACTTCTTTGTTGCCAGGCGCTGCTGCACCGGGTGCAGCTGGTGCGCCAGGACGTGCACCAGCACCGGGTGTACCGGCGGGCTTGTGCAATGTGCCTTTGATGGCTTTTTCAGGCGCTGGTTCAGGCTTCTTAGCCACCATTTGCTTTTGAGGCGTGCTCATCATCAAGCGAATGGCTTCGGCTTCGGCCAAAGCTTTGCGACGGCGTGCGTCCAAATCGACAGCGCGAGCTGTGTCTTCGTCTGCGCGTGCCTTAGAGGCAGCGGCAGCTTCCACGCGAGCAGCTTCAGCGGCTTGCACTTTGGCGTCGACCACAGGTTCGGCGGCTTCAGCTTTGGCTTCTGGGGCAGCTGAATCAGACACCACGGCAGCTTCGGCTTGCGCCTTGGCTTTGGCGGCTTCGGCCTTGGCTTGGTCTTTGGCTTCTTGCTCTTCGCGCACGCGGCGTTTTTCGGCCAGCTCTTCTTCTTGACGACGGATCAGCTCAGCTTGGCGGCGTGCTTCTTCTTCACGGCGGGCCAATTCAGCATGGTCGATCACAGGTGCGGCAGGCGCTTCAACCACTGCGGGTGCAGCTTGCACTTCAGTCGCCTCATCCTCATCACGTTTGACGAAGGTGCGTTTTTTGCGCACTTCCACTTGGATGGTGCGGGCTTTGCCTGTGGCGTCGGCTTGTTTGATCTCGGTGGTCGATTTCTTGACCAAGGTGATTTTCTTGCGCTCAGGAGAAGCCGTGCCATGGCTGGCTTGCAAATGGCTCAAGAGCTTTTGCTTGTCACCTTCAGTCAGCACATCGCTGGCCGAAGATTTGGTGACACCGGCTGCTTTGAGCTGGTCAAGCAGGGTGTCGGTTGGTTTTTTGAGTTCGCTGGCAAACTCGGCTACGGTCGTACTGGACATATCTGATCTTCCTCGCCATGACCGTTACTCTTGACCCGTGAACCAATGTTCACGTGCCTTCAAGATCAGGGCTTTGGCCTCTTCTTCGCTTTGGCCGGTAATGGCTGTGAGCTCGTCTACGGCCAAATCGGCCAAATCGTCACGGGTGTGTACGCCGCTCTCAGCCAACTGGGGCAAGAACTCCGCATTCAATCCTTCGAGGTCGCGCAAATCTTGCGAAACTTCTTCGACGCTCTCTTCGCGTGCAATTTCCATGGTGAGCAGCGCATCCTTGGCACGTGTGCGCAACTCATTGATGGTGTCTTCATCAAAGCTTTCGATTTCCAACATCTCTTGCAATGGCACATACGCCACTTCTTCGAGACTGGTGAAACCTTCTTCAATCAAGATGTCAGCCACTTCTTGGTCCACGTCCAACTTGGCCATGAACAATTCACGGATGCTGAAGGTTTCGTCAGCTTGCTTCTGAGCAGACTCAGCAGCATCCATGATGTTGATTTTCCAGCCGGTCAATTCAGCTGCCAAACGCACGTTTTGGCCGCCGCGACCGATGGCGATGGCGAGGTTTTCTTCGTCCACCACCACATCCATGGCGTGACGCTCTTCGTCCACCACGATGGAGCTGACGTTGGCAGGTGCCAAAGCGCCAATCACAAATTGCGCTGGGTCTTCACTCCACAACACGATATCCACGCGCTCGCCAGCGAGCTCGGTGGTCACGGCATTCACGCGAGTGCCACGCACGCCAACGCAAGTACCGATAGGGTCCACGCGTTTGTCGTGAGAGATCACAGCGATCTTGGCGCGTGAACCAGCGTCACGGGCGCAAGATTTGATCTCGAGCATGCCTTGTTCGATTTCTGGCACTTCGTGGCGGAACAACTCGACCATGAACTCAGGCGCAGAACGCGACAAGATGATGGGAGCGCCACGCAATGTGAGGTCTACGTCCATGATCATGGCGCGCACACGGTCACCACTGCGGAAGTTTTCCTTAGGGATCATTTCGCTGCGACGCAGACGACCTTCAACGCGACCGGATTCAACAATCAGGTCACCCTTGTCCATGCGCTTGACGGTACCGACAAAGATCTTGTCGCCGCGAGACATGAAGTCGTTCAACAGCATTTCGCGCTCAGCGTCACGGATCTTTTGCAAGATCACTTGCTTGGCAGCCATCGCACCGATACGACCGATTGGCAAGGACTCGACGCCCTCTTCGATGTATTCGCCTTCTTCAACGTCGGCCACGCGCTCGCGGGCGTCCATCAACATTTCTTCGGCTTCTGGGTTTTGCAAACCTGCTTCATCAGGCACAACCAACCAACGGCGGAACGTTTCGTACTCGCCGGTGTCGCGGTTCATCGCGACGCGAATGTCCACTTCACCTTCGTACAACTTTTTCGTGGCTTGGGCCAGCGCCAACTCGACGGCGCCAAACACCACATCGCGTTCGACGTTTTTCTCGCGCGAGATTGCCTCGACCAGCATCAACATTTCGCGGTTCATGATCGGTTACTCCTTCTCTTACCTATGTTCAACGGGGCTTTTTGCCCTTGAAATCCACAATCGGAGCCAGACGTGCTTCTCGCAGCTCGTCCAGCGTGAAACCCAGTGCGTGCACTGGCATTTCGGCTAATCTTTTGGGGCTCACTTTTTGGCCAGGCTTGGCCTTGACTTCATCACGCCACGTGATTTGCCAACCTGCACCATCGTCGGTGCGTTCTAAAGTGCCACGGAATTTTTTGCGGGTTGCAGCCACTTGGCCAGCAGCGGCTGCGCCAATGGGCGCTTTGAGCGTGAGGTCCACCTCTTCGCCCACAAATCGTTCGAAATCAGCCTGATGACGCAAGGGGCGATCAATGCCAGGTGACGACACCTCAAGACGGGCGTAGTCCGCGCCATCGACTTCCAAAGCAAATTGCAATTGGCGCGTGACGCGCTCGCAATCTTCGACATTGACGGGCTGAACAGGTTCGCCAGCCGTCCAAGGCATATCAATCGTGATGCGCAATAGCCCCCCAGCAGAGCGTTCAATCTCTACCAAGTCGTAACCTAAGCCGGTCACAGTTTGTTCTACGGTTTGCTGCAAACTCACGTCGAAAAATAGCCTTCAAAATCAAAGATCAAAAAACAAACGACCAAAAAAAACGAGCGGTAATTACCCGCCCGTTTGGTCGTGAAGCGCTTATTGTAGCGCCTAAATGCTTGATTATCAAAGGATAAATGCTATTTTTAGGCGTCAGCCCCCACCAAAATCTTCGTATAAGGGGCCTGCGGATTGTTCAGCACTTGCTCAAACGTACCCGCCTCCACCACCTTACCCGCCTGCATGACCATGACATGGTGCGCCATGGCGCGGATGACCGAGACATCATGGGTGATGAGCAAATAGCTCAAACCCCGCTCGCGCTGGAGCTTTTGCAAGAGTTGCAGCACTTGAAGCTGCGTGGTGGCGTCCAAGGCACTGGTGGGTTCGTCCAAGACTAAGACCTGCGGCTCTATGACCAAGGCACGGGCAATAGCCAAGCGTTGACGCTTGCCACCCGATAACTCATGCGGGTAGCGCTGCAGCAAGCCCGGAAACTCGGTTTCGGTCAAGCCCACAGCAGCCAAGGTCACCAAAATACGGCGAAGCCTGCCCAAATCGTCTAGCTGAGGAGCATGCAGCGTCAGGCCTTCAGAGACCAGTTCGCTGACGTTCATGCGAGGTGACAGCGATGAAAACGGGTCTTGAAACACCACCTGCACTTTGCGACGCAGCGGCAAGTCATGCGCGGCATTGCCTTGCCAAGCTGCACCATCAATCGTCAGCGTGCCTTCTGAAGGCATCAGCCCAAGCGCAGCCAAGGCCAAGGTGGTTTTGCCCGAACCGGACTCGCCAATCACACCCAAGGTTTGACCTGCACGCAAATCAAAACTGGCCGCTTGAACAGCCACAAACTGGTCACCTTTGAACCAGCCGCGCCAACCAGCGCGACGGATGGGATAGCTCACGCGCAGCGCTCTGGCTTGCATCACCGTCGGGGCGTTGCTCTTGGCTTCCACCACCTCACGCGGGGGCTGGCTGTTGATCAGTTTTTGGGTGTACGGGTGCGTGGGGTACGTCAGCACCACATCCACAGCTCCAGACTCCACCACCACGCCTTTTTCCATGACCAAGACTTGGTCAGCAAAGTAGCGCACAGTATTCAAATCATGTGTGATGAGCAGCACAGCCATGCCAAAGCGTTTTTGCAAGTCGCTGAGCAAATCCAAAATTTGCGCACGCAAAGATACATCCAAAGCCGTGGTCGGCTCATCAGCCACCAATAGGCGGGGTCGACAAGCCAAGGCCATGGCAATCATCACGCGTTGGCGCTGACCGCCCGAGAGCTGATGCGGATATGCACTAGCGCGACGAACCGGCTCAGGAATGCCCGTGAGGTTGAGCAGCTCCACCGCTTCGTGCCAAGCCTCTGCCTTCGTCATACCGCGCTTGAGCTCAAGCACTTCGGCAATTTGATCGCCAACCATCATCAAGGGGTTCAAGGCCGTCATGGGCTCTTGGAACACAAAGGCAATGTCTTGACCGCGGATGTTGATGAGCTCACGCTCGCTCAACTTCACCAAATCATGGGTGTGCGGTGCATCGGTGGCATCTGGGTGCAAGGTGTCTTCGTCTTGCGCCGTCCACAACACACGGCCCGAGACACGCGCACCCTCTAGCAGCTTGACAAAGCTCAGCGCGGTCACGCTTTTGCCTGAGCCAGACTCGCCCACCAAGGCGAGCTTTTCGCCAAGGTCTAAGTTGAAGCTGATGCCTTTGACGACATCTTCCGATTGAAAACCAATGCGCAGATCGCGCACTTGCAGCAAAGGCAGTCTCATGTGCGCGCCTTTCTGGGGTCCAGCGCATCGCGCAGGGCATCGCCCATGAAAGTCAGCAGCATCAAGGTCACGACCAACACGGCAAACGTGGATAACGAAATCCACCATGCATCAATATTGTTTTTACCTTGCGCCAACAACTCGCCCAAACTAGGTGTGCCAGGCGGCACGCCTAAGCCTAAAAAGTCTAATGATGTGAGCGACAAGATGGCCGCGCTCATGCGAAACGGCAAAAAGGTCACCACGGGCGTCAAACTGTTGGGCAATACATGACGCCACATGATTTGCGCATCGGACAAACCCAAGGCACGCGCAGCGCGGACATAGTCGAGCTGGCGGTTGCGTAAGAACTCAGCACG
>ERZ1034361.1335-NODE-1335-length-13298-cov-7.443234_pt1 | contig 13298 bp, 11 predicted proteins | sample MGYA00520617_ERZ1034361 | MGnify/ENA primary metagenome ERZ1034361 (study PRJEB33736, sample SAMEA104284507) | Azolla filiculoides | biome: Urban; feature: Water surface; material: Ditch water | place: Netherlands | collected 2015-10-28 | depth 0-0.1 m ... | reverse complement strand
CGACCGTGGCGTAGATGGTTTCCGCGTGGACGTTGCGCACGGTCTCTCCAAGGAACCAGGCCTTCCTGACTTCCGCCGCGACGAAGAGTACTGGAACACCCCTGCCGAGATTCGTCCAGAGAACCCCTACTTTGGTCACGATGGTGTGCACGAAATTTATCGTGAGTGGCACGCTCTACTCGAGGAATACCCAGGTGAACAAATTCTCTGTGCTGAAGCGTTCGTCGAACCTCTGACCAAGATGGCGAAGTGGGTTCGCCCAGATGAAATGCAACAAGCCTTCAACTTCCCCTTCCTCGTCACACGATGGAACGGCGAACAGATGCGCCAGGTAATCAAGGACTCCATCTCGGCATTCCACGCCGTGGGTGCACCGAGTACGTGGGTGCTCTCCAATCACGACCAGATCCGCCACGCAACGCGTCTTGCCCTGGATCCCAATGCCAAGACTGCTGACCGCATTACGGGCATTGGGCCGTTGACCGAACCAAAGCCGGACCGTTTGCTTGGCTTAGCTCGAAGCCGAGCAGCATCAGCGATGATGCTGGCACTTCCCGGTGTGACGTATATGTATCAGGGCGAGGAACTCGGGCTGCCCGATTCCATTGATATCCCCGATGACAAACGTCAAGACCCTACTTTCTTCCGCACTGCAGGTCAGTCCTACGGACGCGACGGATGTCGCGTGCCCATTCCGTGGGAAGCAAGCGCCACGAACTTTGGCTTTGGCCCAACTGGCGAGCCCTGGTTGCCTCAACCAGAGATCTATCGCGACTATGCCCGAGACCTCCAAGAAGGAGACCCCGCCTCCACACTTTCCCTCTACACCTCAGCGCTGGCGATCCGTAAGGATCGTGCGCTGGGTGAAGGAAACCTCGAGTGGATTGAGGGAACTCCGAAGAACGTCCTTGGTTTCCGCAATGGCGACGTGACGGTCTTCATCAACTACAGCGAGGAAGACTTTGTACTTCCCTCTGGAGACATCATCCTCGACAGTGCGCACTCGAGCTCTGGTGTTCTCGCACCAGCTAGTGCTGTGTGGATGGTCTAACTGCGCGACTCGTTTGCAGCCTTGCCAGCGTGCTGGACAAGGAAAGCGTAAGGATCAATAGGGACGTCATTGACGCGTATCTCTAAGTGGAGGTGCGGACCAGTGGTGACACCGGTCAAACCGATGTTTCCAACGAGGTCACCCTTTTCGACGGTGTCACCTGCCTTGAACGGCACTGAGTCCACCACCATGTGGCAGTAGACACTGGTGAATTTGTTTCCATCTACGTTGTGCTCAATAAAGACAGCAACACCACAGGTCGGACCTGGGTTTTCAACGAGAGAAACGATCCCGTCTGCGATCGAATAAATCGGTGTTCCATAGTCAGGATCAAAGTCGAGTCCGGTGTGGAAGTTGTAACGACCCCACAGGGTGCGGTCACCAAAGGGCGAAGAAATCTTTACTTCGCGCACTGGCCATTGCATTCCGTTGGTGGAAACAGGAACGTTTACCGACAGCTTCTTCACGGAGAAGGCACCCATTGTTGGGGCGGCCTGTGCAGCGGTGACGCTGACGCCATCACGGCCAACGCTTAAGGTTTCACCCGTGCCCTCAACAGTTTGTCCATCACCAATAGGTAATGCAGAGAGGCGGGCTTGCTCTGTCTGGATCGCAATTTCCTCAGGAGAAAGCAACGCGTTTGCAGGAACACTGGTCGCGATGGCGAGGCCAGCGACAAATGCCATCGCAACCATGCTGAAAATCTGAGCACCGCGTCGCTTGCGTGACTTCGGAGCAACAATCTGAGGCTGACCCGAACGGCGCTTGTGCTTGAGGCGCACCTTCACCGAAGGTGTTGGCTCTGCCGGAGTAGATGTCTGTGCAATCAGAGAAATTGGTGCCGGCAAGGATGCCGTGGTTGCCGGTGGTTCGGTAATCACTGGCTTCTGTTCAGTGACTGTGGGAGTAATGATGGGCATTCCCACGATGGGGGTGTTTGCCTCTGCTGCGACAGGGTCAGGAAGTTCAACGACAGGTTCGACGACAGTTGTCTGGACTTCAACATCAGCCAGTGGAGGTCTGTTGCTTCGATCGCGGCGCATCACCACGGGCTCTTCGCTCACGACAGGAGCAACTTCAGGCATTACTTGCTGGGCAGCAACTTCAGGTGTGGTGATTGTGCTGTTTTCACGCTCAGCTGCGCGCTGCTCTTCAGCCAGTCGTGCTTCTCGGGCACGGAGTTCACGTCGTGTCAGTGGCTGTGCAGGGTCACCAATTGAGCTCTGCTGGGTACCAGCAGAAATCTCACGGGGGTCCTGTGACACTGAAACTTATCCTTACGTGTTCATTACCGGGGCCTGTGCCCTGCGGGATGAAATATAACGGAATGGTTAACGCTACAGATGAAGCCTGAGAAAGACCACCTAGAAAGGTAGTCAGAGAGTGAATTTTCCTAACTGAGCAGGAGTTTTTCTATTTGAGAAAACAAGTGGGTATTGGACGCCAACAGCATGTCTCGGCCTTCTGGAGCACCAGCTAGGCCTCCGACAACTCCGCCTGCTTCGCGAAGAACCAAGCTACCAGCGGCGTAATCCCAGGGCTTGGTGTCACGTTCGTAGTAAGCATCAAGCTGTCCAGAGGCCACAGCACACAGATCTAAGGAAGCTGCACCTGCACGGCGAATGTCGCGCACGGCGGGGAGAATACGGTTCAAAACCACAGCTTGCTCCGCACGAAGTTCAGAGCTGTAGGCAAAGCCGGTTGCTAACAAGGTGTGGGCCATCAGGGTTTCTTGGTTGACCGAAAGCTTTTCTGTCTTGCCCGCCTTGGTGAGGAAAGCACCGCCTCCCTGCGAGGCAAAGTAGAGCTCGTCATTCATCGGGTTGAACACCACACCAGCAAGCTGCTTCCAAGAACCTGGGTCTGGAGTGCCTTCGACCACGGCAATGCTCACGGCGAATTGAGGGATGCCGTAAAGGTAGTTGACCGTGCCATCAATGGGGTCAACAATCCAGGTGAGGCCTGAGGTCCCGGTGGAGTCACCGCCCTCTTCACCATAGAAGCCATCTTCGGGACGAAGATCAGCAAGTCGACCCTTGACGAACTCTTCGCACTCGCGGTCCGCGAACGTCACCACATCGATGGAGCTGGACTTGGTGTCTGCCACAACTACTCCCTCGCTTCGGCGACGAGCAATCAGCTCACCGGCTTCGAGTGCGATGGTGCGAGCAATGTCGAGAAGTTCTGCGGAGGTTACAGCCATGCTCCAAGGCTACAAGCCTTGTTGCAGGGGAATCCCCTTCCGGTTACGAATTCTGCTTTACTTAGGCCATGGCTAGACCCGCACTTAAAGCAAATGTCATGTTCTTTGGTTCGCTCCTGTTCATGGTTATTCCCACCGCACTTGTCTTGGTAATTGGCTGGAAATCTGCAGCTTCACTGGCGATGCTTGCCGCCATGGGTGGACTGTTCTCCATGATGGGTTTACACGGCCGTGGAATGATTCTTCTCACCATCGCAACTGGGGTCAGCACTTTCGCTGCTTCTCTGGTGAGTGACAACCCGTGGGCCTCTGCCGGACTGATGCTGCTGTGTGGTGCAGGACTGGGTGCCGTCAACAAGTGGGGTTTGTCACTGTGGAACTTCATGTTCCCGGTGCTTGCCGCAGCGGTCATTGCAGATCCGCCCAAGGTAGCCACTGGCGCAGTGCCTAATGCTCTGCTCACCGCCGCTATCGCGATGGGCTGCCTCGTTGCAGCTGCTCTCCTCACAATGCTCTTAGTCAAGAAGCCTGTACAAACAGAAGTTAAGGTTTACCCGTTCAAGGTGAATCTGATGTATGCCGTGAACCTCGGTGTGCTGTTAGCCGGTGCGGGATACTTCTCCTCGGTCTACCGCCACGAACAGCTAGGGGTGTGGCTCACCCTCACCATCGTGATCATCCTGATCTACCCCTATGCAGGCCAGAGCACGAGTAGGGCAATTCAGCGCGCTGCAGGAACTATCTTGGGATTCCTTGTTGCCATTGGTGTCGGTGCCTCTGGACTTCCTGACTTCCTCTACTACGCAGCAGCATTTGTGTTCCTCGAGATAGCCCTGCTCATGCGCATCACTCCCCACAAGAAGTATTGGGAATATGTCATGTTCCTCACCCCTGGCGTAGTGCTGATTTCTGGAAGTGCTTCAGATATTGTCGCCGTGTCACATAACAGGCTTTACGCAACGATCGTCGCGGCTATTGCCTGCCTTCTTGTGCTGGGTATTGAACGCCTCATGTTCTGGCGTGGTGGGCTCAATCAGCACGTCGAAGTGACAACCGCGACGACATAGATTTTGTCACCGACTCTGTGTTAAAGAAATTCACCCTGCTCCAAGACTGTTGTCCTGAAGCAGGGTGAATTGATGTGTGAGAACTACGCCTGGAAGGCGAGTGTTCCGTCGATATAGGTTTCGTTGACCACGATCTTGTCCCAGCTTGCTGGGTCAGATGTCCAGGGGTTGCTGTCGAGAACGGCGTAGTCTGCACGCTTACCCACTTCGAGCGAGCCGCGGTCATCCGCGTGGATCTGCCACGAAGCGTTAGTGGTGATCCCAGCAAGCGCTTGAGCAGGAGTTGCGCTTTCTGCAGCGTTGAGCACTGAACCATCGGCCTGCAAGCGACGCAGCACTGCTGTTTGAGCGCTCAGCAGGGGGTGAACCTTGCTTACGTTGTAGTCAGAGTGAAGGCTGGTGTTAATACCCGCCTTGATTGCCGAAGCAACGCGGTCAAGTCGATCAGCACGCTCTGCACCCAGAATCGTGTCACGGAAGGCAGCGCCCCAATAGAGCACGTGGTTCATCAAGAAGGTTGCCGAGATGCCGAGCTTGGCAGTGCGCGCCAGCTGGTCATCAGTCGTGACGGAGTAGTGGATGAATGAGTGACGCAAATCAGCGTTAGCGCTGCCAGGAAGGATTTCTTCCATGGCTTCGAGGGCCATTTCCACCGCAGCGTCACCGTTGGTGTGCACGTTGATCTGCCATCCATCGTTCAGGCCGGCGCGAATCGCACCGCGCAATGTCTCAGGCGTCCAGTTGCCGTGACCACCGTTGTTTTCACCGAGGTATGGCTGCATGAAGTAGCCGGAACGACCCTGGTTAGATCCGTCTGCGACGACCTTCCAGGCATCTGCGCGGACCATCTCGTCACCACTAAACGGAGTGACGCCAGCGTCCTTCCACGTTTGTGCAACCTGTTCTGGTGTCTTGCCAGCCATGATGGCGAACTGTGCAGTGGAAACACGCACGGGCAGACGCTTTGCACCATTGAGCTGGTGCAATGTCGCGAGTTCGCTCACGCCTGCAATGCTGCCGGTAGCACCTTCACGAAGAGAGGTAACTCCCTGCTTGGCACACTCGGTCAAAATTTCAGTGATGCCCGCTCCCACCTCAGCAGGAGTTGGCTTTGGCATTCCTCTGAGCATCATCATCAGGGCAGGGGCTTCACCAATAACGCCAGTGAGCTTGCCATCGGCGCGACCGAAGTTGCCACCAACTGGATCTGGAGTGTCGTACGTAACGCCAGCGGCCGCAAACGCAGCAGAGTTTGCGTAGAGGTAGTGCATCGACGCATTCATGACCACAACAGGGTTGTTGGGGCAAGCCGCATCAAGAATGTCGAGGGTCAGGTCAGGCTCGCCTGGGTACAAGCTGGGGTCAAACAACTTAGCGTAGACAAATTGTCCTGCTGGAGTCTGAGCAGCTGATGCCTTGATCGCGGCAACGACATCGTCGAATGTCGCACACACTTCGTGTGAAACATCGGTCCAGGTGAGGTTGAGCAGTGAGGTCCAGATGTGCATGTGAGGCTCGATAAGGCCAGGAACGACAATGCCCTCAGGTTTCACCGTCTTGGTGGAGGAATCAACAAGGCCTTCAACATCCTTGAGTGCACCGATGCCGATGATGGCTCCACCAGAGATAGCCATCGCTTCTGCCAAAGGGGCAGCAGGATTGCCTGTGGCAATCGTGCCGACGACCAAGATCTCAGCAGCAGCTCCAACAGCTTTCCCAGCAGCGTGATTCGCCGCGGTGACGCTTGTTCCGGCGGAGCTGATTGCAGCCCCGAGGTGATCTTGGGTAACGGGGTGTGCTGAGCAGCAACCTGCAGACATGGTGAACTCCTTCGTTTCGTTCGAAGTTCAAGCTACCAGTTGTAACTGAACGTTTGGTCTATACAGCATGAAGGTTTCGAGACGCTGTGTGAATCACACTCCGAAGCGGTGAGTTCTCCGGAAGTAGGTCCATCACCGCAACCCCGTCAATGGGCTCCGCGAGTGGCTCAGCAAACTCAGCATGGGGCACCGCCTCGGATATATGCGACAGGAAGGAATCTTTCAGCTGCTGTGCTTTCATCATGTTTCCAGCCCAACTAAATCGGGGTGACTTGGTTCCTAACAATCCAACGCGTCGAGCACCGGTCACTGCTGAAATTGCCAACTCTCTACCTGCTTCCTCCACAATCGCACGAGCAACGGCATCTTCTTGAGCATGCTCAATGACCTGCTGGGCGAAGGAGGCGATGCGCGCCACCCGATCATGGCTCGTCTGCAATTCGATGTAGGCCTCTTCAGGGTGGGAGAAATTGTCTTTGAGTAGTGAGATCAACGAACTGTCTGCAATGCGTCCGTCATAGACACGCATGCCGGCATCAAGCCCAGCGCGACCAATCCAATACGCCGACCCTGCGTCACCGATGAGATTTCCCCAGCCATCGATGCGGGCCATCTCTGTTTCTCCCACAGCGAGAGTGACAACCCCCGTGCCCACCGCAGTCACTGTTCCGTTTTCTACTCCCATGCTTCCTAAGAAGCCGGTAATGGAGTCATGAGCTAGTGACACACGAAATACAGTGGCAGGAAGTAACCCTAGGAGTTCCTCCGGCTTGCTCTGAGACGCCGTGAGTCCCGTCATCCCAATAGACAAAGAAACAGGGGACGTAACACTCGTCAGTGCTGAAGTAATGATGGTGGCAAGTTGTGGAAAGAGTTCCGAATCAGTCTTGAGGCCAGGGAACTGTTGCGTGTGTTTTTCATCACCGCGGATCAGTAACGTTCGAACGCCAGTCTGCCCTGCATCCAGCGCAAGGGTGAGGTTTTCTCCTGACGAAGCATTCATGGCACTACCTTCCACACGCAGATGACTCTTCAATGAGCCTTCCCACAGGTTACTTGCTGAACATACTGATCCGTCGAAAAGAGAGCTGAAAGAACATCCCCTTCGTGATTCATAATTGAGAGGTGAGTGCACAAGAAGTAATTCAGGATCTGCAGGAATTAGCAGACCCCGAAAGAGCAGCTCACTCTGCTGGTTACTTCAAAACTGGTCCCGGCGAATATGGCGAAGGCGACATCTTTATCGGCCTCACCGTTCCCCAAGGACGAGAGATTGCTCAGAGACATAAGTCCCTTCCCCCTGCAGAAGCTCTTGAGCTTCTGCAGTCCCCTATCCACGAAGTGAGGCTGTGTGCTCTGCACATCTTGGTCAACCGTTACAAGCGCTCTAAGTCTGAGGTTGAGAAGGCAGAACTCTTTGCGCTCTATCTCTCCAGCGTGCAGGCCGGCTACGTCAACAACTGGGATCTGATCGACACCAGCGCCCCCACCTTCGGTGAGTTCTTGTTGCCGGATGAAAACAGACGAGAGCTATTGCTAGAGCTTGCTCACAGTGAATCTCTCTGGGAGCGCAGGCTCTCCATCATGTTCACCTTTGCATTTATCAGGGCACAAGAATTCGATGATGCACTTGCGATGGCTGCGTTCCACCTAGGCGACAGCCACGACCTCATCCACAAAGCTTCTGGATGGATGTTGCGGGAGATTGGCAAGCGAGATGTTGAGGTCCTCAGAAAGTTCCTCAGAGCACACGCCGCAGTGATGCCCCGCACGGAACTTCGGTATGCCATTGAAAAGCTTGATGAAGACGAGCGTCAGTATTGGCTGACCGTCAGAAGAGAATCAGCTGCTTAAACAGATAAGCCCTTGATTACTCAAGGGCTTATCTTCTGAAAGTTCTTCAGACTTAGTTGATCGAGTCGATAACCGAGTTCAAGGTTGCAGAAGGTCGCATGACCTTCACAATCTTGGCTGCATCAGGCTTGTAGTAGCCGCCGATGTCGGCAGGCTTGCCCTGAACTGCGATGAGCTCGGCAACGATGGTCTCTTCCTGAGAAGCGAGAGCTTCTGCAATGGGAGCAAAGATTGCTGCAAGCTCTGCATCATCGGTCTGCTGGGCCAGTTCCTGTGCCCAGTAGAGAGCAAGGTAGTAGTGGCTGCCGCGGTTGTCGATGGTGCCAACCTTGCGTCCAGGTGAGCGGTCTTCTTCGAGGAAGGTTCCGGTTGCACGGTCCAGGGTGCTGGAGAGCACGAGGGCCTTCTTGTTTCCGGTGGTGTCGGAGAGGTGCTCGAGCGATGCAGCGAGTGCGAAGAATTCACCGAGTGAATCCCAACGCAGGAAGTTCTCTTCCACCAACTGCTGCACGTGCTTAGGAGCAGAACCACCGGCACCGGTCTCGAAGAGTCCACCACCGTTAAGCAGAGGAACGATCGAGAGCATCTTGGCGCTGGTGCCCACCTCAAGGATGGGGAACAGGTCAGTGTTGTAGTCGCGGAGCACGTTACCGGTCACCGAGATGGTGTCCTCGCCCTTGCGGATGCGAGCCAGTGAGTACTTGGTTGCCTCGGCAGGAGCCATGATCTCAATGGTCAAGCCAGTGGTGTCGTAGTCCTTGAGGTAGGTCTTGACCTTGGCAATGATCTGAGCGTCGTGGGCACGCTTCTCGTCCAACCAGAAGATGGCAGGAGTGTTGCTGGCACGAGCGCGGGTCACAGCAAGCTTGACCCAGTCACGAATAGGAATGTCCTTGGCCTGGGTTGCACGCCAGATGTCACCCTTGTGAACGTTGTGAGTGATGAGGACGTCACCTGCAGCGTTGACGATGTCAACGCGACCGTCGGCGGCGATCTCAAAGGTCTTGTCGTGGCTGCCGTATTCCTCGGCTGCCTGAGCCATCAGACCCACGTTAGGAACGGTGCCGATGGTGGCAGGGTCGAGTGGACCGTTGGCAATAACGTCTTCGATAGTCGCCTGGTAAACACCAGCGTAGGAAGAGTCAGGAATGACGGCAAGAGTGTCGTCTTCGCCGCCGTCAACGCCCCACAGCTTTCCACCGTTACGAACTAGTGCGGGCATCGATGCGTCGACGATCACGTCGGAGGGAACGTGGAGGTTCGTGATGCCCTTGTCGCTGTTGGTGTAGCTCAGACGAGGACCTGCAGCGATTGCTGCGGTGAAGTCAGCAGCAATCTGGTCACCACCAGCAACCTCAGACAAGCCAGCAAGGATTGAACCGAGTCCGTCGTTGGGGGTCAGGCCTGCTGCTTCAAGAGCAGCACCGTGCTTGGCAAAGACCTCTGCAAAGTAGGCCTTGACCACGTGGCCGAACATGATGGGGTCGCTGACCTTCATCATGGTTGCCTTGAGGTGGACGGAGTAGAGAACGTCATCAGCAGCTGCCTGCTTGAGGGTTTCTGCCAAGAATGCATCGAGAGCAGATGCTGACATGAAGGTGGAGTCAACGATTTCACCCTCGAGGACGTTCAAACCTGACTTGAGAACCGTCTCGGTGCCGTCTGCAGCAGTGAAGCGAATGCTGAGGGTGTCCGCAGCGGGAATGACAACTGACTTCTCGTTGGAGAAGAAGTCATCGTGGCCCATGGTTGCAACGCGGGTCTTGGAACCGGCTGCGAAAGGCTTGTTGACGTGTGGGTGCTTGCGAGCGTATGCCTTCACCGAGAGAGGCGCACGGCGGTCGCTGTTTCCTTCACGGAGAACAGGGTTTACAGCTGAGCCCTTGATGCGGTCGTAACGAGCACGTGCTTCGCGCTCTTCGTCAGTGGAAGCATCTTCGGGGTAGTCAGGAACGTCGTAGCCAGCAGCCTGAAGTTCAGCGATTGCTGCCTTGAGCTGAGGGATCGAAGCCGAGATGTTGGGAAGCTTGATGATGTTGGCTTCTGGCTTGGTCGCCAGCTGGCCGAGCTCCTTGAGTGCGTCGGAGACCTTCTGGTCTTCCTTGAGGCGCTCGGGGAATGCAGAAAGGATGCGACCAGAGAGCGAGATGTCACGGGTTTCGATGGAAACGTCAGCAGCCTTCGCGTATGCCTGAACAATCGGCAGGAAGGACGCAGTTGCTAGCGCAGGCGCCTCATCGGTGTGGGTGTAGACAATGGTCGAATCGTTCACGTACATGCCATTCTTCGTGGGATTAGGGCTTAGAAAACTCAACCCAAAGTCTACCGGAAAATCGAAAGTATCTTGATGTCGAGCTACTTTTCCTTGCGGGCCATGTTAAGCACAGAGCACACTCGAGACATTGAAGCGAAATGAAAGTTGTTCCTGCTTATACGGGTAAAGGCTGGAACGCTGTTTCTTTCATTCGGAATGACACAACCGCAGCGACAGCAAAAGCTGCCATAAAGTACACAGCCATGAGGGCGGTCAGACCCTCAAGCGCCAAGAAGGTTGCAATCATTGGGCCAGTACCGCCAAACACGGCCATAGTGAGGGCCCAAACCAAGCCAAAGGCACTTCCTCTGAGCGCAACCGGGTATCTGTCAAGCAAACTTGCCTGCACTGAGCCCGAGAGTGCTGCGAGTGGAACAGATAACAAGATTGCAGCAAGGTACACACGCCAATCTTGGGTTGCGTCCCACAACAAAAGAGCACCCGGAATAGTGAGTACCAAGAAACCGACACTGCCCATCAAGAGAACTGGTCGGCGGCCAATTTTGTCCGTCAAGCCACCAAAGAACAGAGTGAGCAATCCCAGGGTGACAAGTCCTGCCATATTCGCGCCAAAGGCGGCCTGCGAATTTGCACCAAGCAAGCTGACAATAGAAGGGAAACTTGTCACCAGGACAAAGAACGGCAGAGAGACAGCAGCACCAAGAAGAACCGTTTCCAAGACAAGGCGCTTGTGCTTACTCCAGAGAGTTCTCACTGGGTGGGGATCAGGCACGTGATCTTTAGACAACGTTTCAACAGCTTGGCGGCGAATGATGAGAGCTGCAAACCCAAGGACTCCACCGAACAAGAACGGGATGCGCCAGCCGAAGGATGACATTTGTTCACTTGTGAGCATGTTGGTCAGCACGAGGCCAAATATGGAGCCAAAAAGAGTTCCCAGCGTCACCGTAGAAATATAGACGGAGACGAACAGTCCGCGCCGTTGAGTAGTGGCACTCTCAGCAAGGAATGTCAGTGCTGCGCTCGTCTCAGCGCCCAAAGCAAGCCCCTGGGCCAAACGCATCACAACGAGCCAAACAGCTGCCCACAGTCCAATTTGTGCCGAGGTTGGTGCTAAACCAATCAACGCGCTTGCCAACGCAACGATAGAAACAGTCACAGTCAAGGCTGTGGTTCGACCTAATTTGTCCGTAATTCGGCCAAGCGTGACGCTTCCTAATGGCCGAGCAATAAAACCTAGAGAGAAGACCGCGAAGGTAGACAGCAGTCCGGCAAGGGGATCATCTGATGGGAAAAATTGTGAAGAGAAAAAAATCGCGAAAGTCGCATATACCGACCAGTCGTACCACTCAACGACGTTCCCTGCTGAAGCCGCAAGAAGAGCACGGCGCATCCTCTGCTTTTCACTGATTTCCATATTCCAGGCCCGTGATCAGAAGAGGGAATGCTTACTTAGTGATACGAATTTGGTGGGTGTAAGTGTCGTCCGCGTTGTGAGTAGTGATCACTTCGCCCTGAACTCCTGCATACGCACCGGTGCCACCCACGATTGCGCGAGATACAGGCTCGTTCTTTTCCAGCTTGGTAGCTGAAGGAACGTAGTAGGAGATACCCATGACGGTAATTTCGCCATCAGGAAGATCGAAAACTGCGTTGAGAAGTCGCTCTTCGCGCTCGGGGTGGGTTCCCTGACCGAGCTGACCAACCTTAGTCATGGTGCCGAGCATCTCGCCGTAAGGCTTGCCATCCTTGGTGAGAGGGGATTCGAATACAGACATGTCTCCAAGATCTCCCTCAGTGTTGAGGTCGAGTGCGTGGATGTTTGAGACTCCGGCAGGGTGGGTCAACGTGATGACCTCGGGCTCCTGAGCACATCCGGTGAGGACCAGAAGTGAAAAAATCCCAGCAAGTGCGAGTGCGAAGTACTTCTTCACGATTTCCCCTAGATGTGTGAATGGAGCTTGAGAAAAAACATGGTGGCGTGTGAGGGATTCGAACCCCCGAATGCTGAGCAGTCTGATTTACAGTCAGATCCCTTTGGCCGCTTGGGTAACACGCCATCGCACATCTTCGTGATTACTCACGACTAAGTGCCCCTCAACATTACCGGCACAACGCCATAGTTGAAAATCCTCGCGAAGCTAGTTACTGGTCGGAACCTTACTTGCGTACTCATTGGCCTTATTTGCCACGTCCACCATGTACTTCGGCACTTGGTTATAACCAAAGACTGCATCCTGCCAACCCTGCGCAGTGGAGAGGTCTCCGCCGGAATAGCAGAGGTAACGACCTGCTGCGAGGGCAGCGTCATCGATGTTCTGGCCATCCTCATTGCCATCGTTGTTTCCGTCGTTGTGCCATGCGGCCCAGGTCGGCGGAACAATCTGCATGGGTCCCACTGCTCGGTCAAACTCTGCGGTTCCATCAAAGTTGCCGTCATCAAAGTCTGGCAATGCTTTGGTGTCGTTCTTCCCATCAAGAGGGATTCCATAAATCGGTTCAGACATGTTGCCATTGGGAAGGATCTTGCCGCCAAAGATGGTGCCGTGATGAGATTCCACCCAACCAATGCCAGCCAAGGTGTTCCAGGACAGATGACATTCAGGGTCAACAACAGATAAGCCAATGGCAACCCCGGCATAAGCCGTGAGTGCGCGCTCTGGTATTCCGGTTTGCTGGGACGTTTCTTTCACCCAGGTGGGATCAGGAAGTTCCGCAATTGCTGTGTGGGCAAGTTGATCGAGCGTGAGTCCCTCAACATGTGGCGGGGTGGCTAAGACGGGAGCGAATGGTCCCTCTTCACCAACTGTGGTTCCCCCTGCACTACAGGAAACAAAACCCCACGTGGCAACACCAATCACCGCAATCACGATGAGTGTGCGGTTCCGTCGAACTTTCTTAGATGCCATCTCTATCCATTCTCTAAGCCCCGGCTGACAATCAGCCGAGGACGGGCTGGATAACATGGACTCATGGCTGATTCATCATTTGACGTAGTAAGCAAGGTCGACAAAATGGAGACCGATAA
>ERZ1034361.1334-NODE-1334-length-13310-cov-2.141011_pt1 | contig 13310 bp, 14 predicted proteins | sample MGYA00520617_ERZ1034361 | MGnify/ENA primary metagenome ERZ1034361 (study PRJEB33736, sample SAMEA104284507) | Azolla filiculoides | biome: Urban; feature: Water surface; material: Ditch water | place: Netherlands | collected 2015-10-28 | depth 0-0.1 m ... | reverse complement strand
CGAGCATTGTCTTGGGCCGAGGAGCCCCTACCTGGATGCAACTAGTGGGTGGAGTCTTAGTGATCGTTTCTGCTTACGTGGTGTCGCAATAGTGTGCGTAAGCCTAATTTCTTGCTTGTATCTGATCGTTAATTCTGGTGATTAATCTGAACCCTAATTGGTAAGTGATCACTCATTCCAGTCACAACTGTTGGAAGAGCTTCAAACTGTTCTGGCTTTAAAGTGTTGCTAAGAATGTAATCAAATTGAACCTTTGCACCCCACGATGGGTAGGAGTTCTGAGTAACCAAAGAACTCCAACGCGATGCAACCGCTGGTAAACCCTTTGGAAGATTCATGTCTCCAATAATTAAAACTTGAGTCCCATACTCTTCAGTCAAATGTTTAGCCCAGCGCTTTATTTTTGCTAGTTGGCGGTAGTTCACAAAGGGAACAAAAGAAAGATGAGTATTAATTACCGTCCAACCATTTTCTAAAGTAGCAGCCAGTGCAACACGTGGCTCATCTGCTACATAGATTGGTCTAACGGTTTGTTTTCCATTCTTACCTTCAGTTGGAATCATGATGGGCATTCCAAATGGAGATTTCTTGAGTTCTAGTCGATCCCAATGTTTTACTGGAATCTTTGAAACGATGCCGATTCCATATCCACCAACTAACTCACTTCCATCAGTTGAGAAAGAGTTTCCATGAACAACAATTGGTACATCTGTTGGTTCAACAGCGCGCCATGAGTATCCAGGTGTTCCGATTAATCCTGCAGCAAAGCCCCAATGTTGCGTGCCCATTGCTTCGCCCACTAAACGTGCCTGGGAAATATTTCCTGAGCGCTCTAACTTTTCATCAACTTCTTGAATACCAATGACATCAGCGCCAATGGCTTGGATCGCTTGCCCTAGCTTTATTTGGTCGGCTGCCACATCATTGCTGGGCGGAATGGCCATTCCATGCAGCAGATTCCACGAGGTTACGAGCACCGCCCAAGGCTAGTAGCGTTCACCCCTATGAGCGCTCTGTCACCGATAAATCGCGAAAGCGAGCTGCGCTCGGATGCCACAAAGTTGGCTGAACTCTGGAAATCAGCCCAGATTATTCACTTAGTTGATGCTCGTTTAAGCGCAGCCGATGATTCGCTGACCTTTATAGATGCGGCAGCCGTGAAGGCTCTTCAAGAAACTTTTATCGAAGGAGATCGCTTCTTCCTCGGAATCGGCCGCGATGACAATCAGGCGTACTTTGCCTGGCGCACCACCTGGATCAATCAGCCCGAAGATGATGGCACTGAAGAGTTTGAAAAGCGTAAGTATGAAGGATTCAAAACTTTGCGCGAGGTTGGCGGCAATTTAGATGCCGATGAGTTAGCACTTGCGATGCACGCAGTTGGTTTAGCGAACTGGCATGCAAACCACACACATTGTGCGCGATGCGGTGCAAAGACAGTAAGTGATCTTGGCGGAAGTGTTCGTGTCTGTGTTGAGGATGCAACGCAACATCATCCACGAACTGATCCTGCGGTAATTGTTTTAGTGCGCGATAAAGATGATCGAATTCTTTTAGGACACCAACCCATCTGGCCAGATAAGCGCTTTTCAACTTTTGCAGGTTTTGTTGAAACCGGCGAATCATTTGAAGAGTGTGTATCGCGCGAAGTATTTGAAGAGGCAGGTGTCTATGCATCTGACATCAACTACTTAACCTCACAGCCTTGGCCATTTCCTGCTTCGATCATGATTGCCTTTGAAGCAATTACACATCGCCCAGAAGAAGCACGACCTGATGGAACTGAAATCACTGAAGTACGCTGGTTTTCACGTGATGAAATGAAGGCAGCGGTAATCGCTGAAGATATTTTGCTTCCACCAACTATTTCAGTTGCTCGTCGAATGATTGAAGCTTGGTACACACGCGTTGATGGATACACCCGCGAACAGTTACGTGGTGGTGAATCGTGGAGACCGTAGGAAATCTTCGTGCGGAAGAGATTCTTGAAGCTTTAGATAATGAACAACGCGCAGTAGCACTTGCTACTCGAGGCCCTGTGTGTGTAATTGCAGGTGCCGGTACAGGTAAGACCCGTGCAATTACCCACCGCATCGCATATGCAGCAGCGATCGGAACAATGGATCCACACAAGGTTTTAGCCCTTACCTTTACCGCACGTGCTGCGGGCGAAATGCGCACACGTTTACGTTCACTAGGCGTTCCATCTGTTGCGGCTCGCACCGTGCATGCCGCCGCTTTAAAGCAGTTGACCTTCTTTTGGCCGCAGGTATTTGGTGGTCGTACGCCCGATCTACTGACTACAAAGAGTGGATTTCTGACTGAAGCGATCAAACGCGCTCAATTACAGGGCGAGCTATCAATTTCATCTCGCGATTTACTGCGCGATATCGCAACTGAGATCGAATGGGCAAAGGTTTCACAGGTTGCTCCCTCTGATTACTTGAGCGAATCACAAAAGCGCACCGTAAAGCCCCGCATTAATCCAGAACAACTTGCCAAGGTCTACACCGCTTATGAAAGCGTGAAGCACCAAGAACGTGCCATCGACTTTGAGGATGTGCTTTTACTTACCGCCGCAATGATTGAAGAAGAGCGCGAGGTTCGCGAACGCGTGCAAGACCAGTACCGATTCTTTACCGTTGATGAGTACCAGGATATTTCTCCGCTGCAGCAGCGATTAATCAACGCCTGGTTAGGTTCTCGCCAAGAGCTGTGTGTTGTTGGAGATCCCGCACAGACTATTTACTCATTCGCTGGCGCAACTCCTGTTTTCTTAAACTCCTTCACTAATCGTTTTCCAGAGGCAGAAGTTGTTCGCTTAACAACTGGATATCGCTCAACACCTGAAATTATCTTCACTGCAAATAGCATCCTGCGCAAAGGTGCAATGGGTAGCGAGCTTGTTGCCATCAATGATCACGGTAGTAAGCCAACAATTAACGCATATAACGATGAGCAAGCTGAGATTGCCGGAATCGTCCGCGACATCACGCAGCTGATTTCCGAAGGAACTCCGGCACAAGAGATCGCAGTTCTTGCTCGCACCAACAACCAGCTCAATGGTTTAGAAAAGGCGATGAACGCTGCAAATCTTCCATATCAAGTGCGCAACACAGAACGATTCTTTGAACGCAAAGAGGTTCGCGATTTCTTAAAGCAGGTTCGCACCGCATCTGTTATTCCAACAGAAGGTGTTTCATGGCTCGATGAACTTCGCACACTTGCGCAACCATTCTTAACTGGGGGAGCAATCGATGGAATCGCAGCGCTGCTTCACCTTGCTCGCGAATTAGATAGTGACAATGGATTTACTCCAAAGAATTTGCGCACCTATCTACGCGAAGTTGAAGATCGTGTTCAGCAGAACAACCCACCGACAATGCCTGTGACAACTCTTGCAACATTGCACGCAGCAAAAGGTCTTGAATGGGAGCGCGTATTTCTTATGGGCGTTAGCGATGGAATTCTTCCGCTTGAAAACAACAGCACTACTGGAGATCAAGCATCAATCGATGAAGAACGTCGTTTGTTCTATGTTGGAATTACTCGCGCTAAATCAGATCTACGCCTTAGCTATCGCGGAAAAGCCTCACGATTCCTCGCTGAAGCGGGCCTTGCTAACTAGCCTCACCCCTTAATTCATCGCATATATAGCCCAATTACCCTGTTTTACGCGGGGAATTAATTACCTTGCCAGTAACACAACCCATGCTTTACCCTTAAGCCTTCAACTTCATGGCGAAGTTGAACTGAGTCGAAAGGAAACGAATATGTCTAACGCATCATTCGTATCAGCAAACGCTTTGCGTTCTGCTGTGATTCCTTCTGCTCATACAACCAATAAGCCTTCTACTTGGCATACCGCAAAGCCAGCGTTTTACGCAGCTTTTTATGCCGGATACGAGGCCAATGGTGGTTCAATCGAATAACTCGATTTAGAACGAAAAGCCAAGGGCCTCGAATCCAAAAGGATTCGGAGCCCTTTTTGTTTTCCCCGATGTTTATTACTAAAAAATAAATTCAGGTGAAAGCAAAGAAAGCAGTACGGATATCTCCCGATAACCACTGAAAACCGAAAGAGATAGCAAGACCCAACGACAGTTGGCCAACAAGGAAAGAAGAGGTGAGAACATGAGCGTTCTCTTCAGCGAACTACTAGTACCAGGCTGGGCAGATGAGAAGATCGGTTTGGATGCCGTAACGGGCACATACAGCGATGGATCATCATTTAATTTGCCATGCCACACAGCAGATCCTGATCTCTACTTTTCTGAGGATGAGCTGCAGGTTGCAGAAGCGAAGTCGCTCTGCGGTGGATGTCCCGTGCGCACACAGTGCTTAGAAGGTGCGTTATCGCGCCAAGAGCCAGCTGGTGTGTGGGGAGGCGAACTTTTTGAAGATGGTCGCATCATCGCAAAGAAGCGCAAAGCAGGACGTCCTTCTTTGAAGGAGGTTGCTGCCCGCACTGCAAATGGTGAATTGATTGAACTCAATATTGAAGAAGATGAGCGCGAAGAAAGCGCTGCTTAGTCACTCTTTGTCAATTAAGTGCTCGCTAGTTGCTTTCCTTAACTAGCGAACATATTGAGATTTGTTAAAGAAGGCCACAGTGCAAAGAGGATGGAGATCGGCAGGATAAGGAAAACAACTGGAATCATCATTGATATTTCAGCCTTACCCGCCGCTCCCATAACTCGATTTCTTTGATTACCACGTGCTTCAACAGCGTGACGAGAGAGCACTTCAACTAGAGGTGCACCGCGCAAAGTAGCGGTCACCAATGCATCAACGAAGCGGCGAATCATTACCGATTTAACTCTGCGTCCCATTGAATCCAAGGTTTCGTTTAATGGGGATCCAGAACGCACATCTGCAACAACAATTTGAAACTCTTGGGCCAAAGCCCCGTTAGCTGATTCCGCGATGCGCAACATTGCACTCATTGGAGTTTCTCCAGCGGCAATAGCAAGGGTCAACATCTCAATGATTGCTGGAAACTCCGCCTCAATTAATTCACGACGCTTCTTCACATTCTTACTTAAATCTCGATCCAGAAGAACGTACATGACTTCCGCAGCTAACGTGGATCCAAGAATTGACAGTGCTAAGGAATGTGAAAAGAGAAAGAGAAAAACTAAGGAAACGGAACCACTTGCTGCGCTGTATCCATACTGCTTAATGCGAAACTCTTCATACTCTTTATCTGAAGCTTTGCCTAACTCTTCTAATCGAGCACGAACTGCGGTGCGATCTTCACTTTTCTTCGCATTCTTAATTACAACTCTGCGAGCTTCTTCTAATGGATTAACTTCATCGCCAATAACTATTAGAAACCCAGCAGGAATCACAAGCAGGGCGGTAATGAGAAAGAAGAGCATCATCGGTCAACCCCAGTAAATACCCGTGGAGTTTGGGGCAATCGACCTAAGCGATTCATCCAGATATATGCAATCGCTGTCATTACTAGCCCTGCAATCAAAATCATTGCTCCGGTTGGCGTTGAATACGCAGTGGCGGTACTTGGTTGCGTAGATAGCAAAAGAAGCAGGATCCAAGGCGCCGCAGCAGAGATGTGCGCAGAGTTTTTAATCCATCCATGCTTTACATCTATTTCACGGCGAAGCGCTAAATCCTGTCGCAGAAAATCACCCAGAGTTCGCAGAATCTGCATGAGCTCACTTCCACCTAAGGTTTTAGAAATAAGTAACGCCTCGAATATCTGATCACTTCCATGATGGGCAAACATTGTTTTTAACTCAGCTATTGCCTCTGTTAAATCACCGCTTCCATACAAAGTGGCACGAAACTGCACAAAGGCAGGCCTTAAGATTTCGGGACCGCGGGTTGAAAGCCCTGCAAGAGATTCAGATAAGGAAAGCCCTGATTGGATTCCTGACATCAAATGGTCGATCACTTCAGGCCACGCTGCAATAAGCGCTGCCTCATTTATATGGGTTTTTGTCCGAACAGTTACAAATGCAATACCTGCAGCTAAAGCACCAAAAGCAAGAGCGATAACTATCGATCTAGTCATCATTGCAACTAATGCGGTGGCTACCGCCGCTGAAACACCTACGCGTAGCGAAAGTTTCATGCGTGCCACCATTGACTCAAAGGAGCGCCGATCGCTGTAAATCTTTCGGGATTAGGAAGCGAACCAACGCCTCGCACATACTGATTTCCATCCCACTTCCATAGCGTTTCAATCTCTGCGCGATCATTCTCGTATCTGCCCGTTACCGCTGCGACCTCGTTGATTCGGCGGACACCTTTTGCATCTAATGTGGCATGAACAATCAGATCAATAGCCGATGCAACTGTTGGGGCAATGAATTTGTGAGAAATGTTATCACCCGCCAGCAATGGCAATGTTTGCAATTTAAAAATTGCATCTCGCTGAGAGTTTGCATGCAAAGTTCCCATACCTGGTAGTCCAGAGTTCAAGGCAATAAGTAGATCCAAAGCTTCTGCCTCGCGGACTTCTCCAACGATTATTCGCGATGGACGCATACGGAGGGATTCTTTAATTAACCTACGCAGTGGAATTTCTCCCTCGCCTTGTAGATTCGCACTTCTGGTTTGCATCTGCACAACATCTGGAAGCTGGGGAGTCAATTCAAAAACCTCTTCAATTGTGACGACTCTTTCACTGCGGGGAACAGCACCAGCTAAGGCGTTAAGAACCGTTGTTTTTCCTGCCTGCGTTCCACCACACACCAAGATGTTTAGCCCCGCTTTGACGCTGTAGGAAAGTGCTGTTCCAATTTCAGCGCTTAAAACCCCGCGAGAAACTAGATCATTCACACTGAGGTTACGCATTAGATGCTTGCGGATGTTTACCGCCCAGTGCTGCGCAGTAATTTCGGGAATTGCAACATGTAAACGGCTTCCATCGGGCAAGCGGGCATCAACAAAAGGGTGCGATAAATCCAATCTGCGGCCGCTCCACATCAACGCTCGCTCAACGATATTTCGAACATCATCGGAGGTGATAAGTAAGTTGGTTAACTCGCTACGACCATTGCGCGCAATAAAAATGCGTTCGGGGGAGTTAATCCATATTTCTTCAATCGTTGGATCGCTCATAAAAGGTGCAATTGCACCAAAAGTCACATTCAGATCTAGTTCCATGTTGTGAAACCTAGATAGGGCGGTGTCGTTTCGTATAAGGGCGATGAAAGCCGTGGATAACGGCGTGAAAATATGACTCTTGGTAATCGGTTGTGTAGTTATTTAGTAAGTAACTCTTGCCTATCAAGTCGTTCTAATAATGTGAGTGGATCTTCATCGATGTGGCTAAAAATAATTGCCATACTGATGTGCAATGAGTGGTTAACTGAAAGTGAGGTCGCTTCCAACAATCGTTGCAAAAGAAGTTGAGCGTTTTGATCGCCATCTCGAACAATGATGACAACCTCATTAACCCCTAATCGCCCAATGCACTCTTCCCGTCGAGTTAGCTGGGTCAGTTCATAGGAAAAATGCAAAATGTCATGTGCACGTACCTGTTCACTTTCGGGGTTGGTAAATACCACTTTGATTAAGCCAAGGGGTTTTCCAGATCGAGAAGCGAAGGCGCATTCGCAGCGAAGTTGTTCGTAGAAGTAAGAAGGCGATGCCAAATGTGTTTGAGAATCGTGAATGCCATCATGTGAAAAGAGCATTATTTCCTCTCATAAGTTAATCTCATCTCTATGAGTCAAGATCCTGCCAAGGCAGCTAAAGCCCGCGCACTAGTGGCATCCCTACTCTTTATAGAGGCGGGGGTCATCATCGCCTTGGCAATGTGGCTAGTGGTGCTGACCTTTACATCAGATTCTTTTGAGGTTCTTCCATTCCTTGGAGTCTTGCTCTTTGCACTCCTTGGAGCAGCGGGATTAGCAGCATCTGCTCTTGGTTATAAGCGCGGAAAGTACTTCGGTCGCTCGCCTGCGGTATTAGCTAATTTAATTGCGCTAGGCGTTGTTTCATATCAAGTAGAAGCACACCTTTGGTATGTAGCAATTCCATTGGCTGCATTAGCTGGTGCAACGTTAATTTCAGCGTTGCGTGCAATCCCAACAGATTTCTAAATTCTCGCTTGAAGAGAATTAACTAAGAATTACCACTCGACAATCTGATTGTCTTCCCACAGAACCCCTGTTGTATCTCCAGGATTAAATTCACGAGTTGCTAACCACAACGCACATGCTGCACCTTCTGCAGCGGTGCGAGGTGCATCAGGACCACCCATATCTGTTTGTGAATGATTAGGACAAACAGCATCAACTAGAACACCACGAGCACCAAGCCCGGTTTCATGTGCAAGGTTTCGCACAAGTGCGTTAACTCCAGCCTTGCTAATTCTGTATGGCGCAAGTCCGCCTGCATTTCCTGGTCCTGACATTCGACCAAGGCATGCAGAGTAAATAATGATTCGGCCATTGCGTGCTTCAACCATCGCAGGTGCAAGGCCATTAACAAGTGTGAATACAGAATCAAGATTGATCGACATCACCCGGCGCCATTCAGCATCGGTTGTCTTTAAAGTCTTTGACATCTTTTCACTCATCACACCATGGGCCAGAATCATGATCTCGGCAGCTAATTGTTGTTGCGCGATTAATTCAACTGTCTTACGGGTTGCATCTTGATCTTCCAGATCAACGGCATAGGTTGTGAAGTGTTGATCTGGGTGATGGCGCTGAAGAGTTTGCTGAGCCAATGAAAGCCGGCTCTGATCCTTGGCGATCATGACGATGTCATAACCCAGGGCAGCTAGCCCTTTGGCATTCTCAAATCCCAGGCCTCTACTGGCTCCAGTGATGATCGCTGTTGGCATGGGTTAAGGGTGGACTAAATGAGGCAACCTCGCAGGTTGAAAGAAAATCAGGGGCAGATCAGGTGTGGTCAATCTCGCCCAATGAGAGGCTTTTCAGGGTTTTTCATGCGGGCATAGGCCGATAGGCTAAGCCTGTAATCAATGCAGAAGGAGATTGCCAGTGTCGGCACAGGATTTTGGTGCAAATGATTGGCTCGTCGATGAAATGTACGAGCAGTTTTTACAGGATCCTTCTTCCGTAGACCCTGCATGGGTTGAGTATTTCAAAACCAACAAGCCAGGTGCGCCAGCAACAACAGCTGCACCAAGCAAAGGTGTTCCACCAATTCCTAAGGCGCAACAACAAGCAGCAGCACCTGTTGCCGCCCCTGTTGCACAACCTGCACCAGTAGCTGCAGCACCAGTTGCACCAGCGGCTCCAGTTTCACAGCAACCAATTGTTCGCGAAACAACAGTTGCTCAACCAACTCCTGCAGATCCAGTTGTGAAGCCAGCTCCAGTTTTAATTACACCAGGTGCATCAACACTTGAACCAATCCGCGGAGTTAGCGCTCGCGTTGTTCAATCAATGGAAGCATCACTGTCAGTTCCAACTGCAACATCAGTTCGCGCAATTCCTGCGAAGTTGATGATTGATAATCGAATTGTTATTAACAACCACCTTGCACGTGGTCGCGGAGGAAAGGTTTCCTTCACTCACATCATTGCTTACGCAATGATCAAGGCGGTTCGTGCAATGCCAGAGATGAACGCCTTCTTTGGCGAATTAGATGGCAAGCCAGCAATTGGAAAGCCATAGCACATCAACCTTGGAGTTGCGATCGACTTGGCAAAGCCAGATGGTTCACGTCAACTGTTGGTTCCATCAGTTAAGGGTTGCGAAGATTTAGATTTCGGTCAGTTCTGGGCTGCATACGAAGCTGTTATTAAGAAGGCACGTTCTGGCGCACTGACAGTTGATGATTTTGCTGGCACAACAATGTCAATTACTAATCCAGGAACAATAGGAACTGTTCACTCAGTTCCACGTCTTGTTCAGGGACAAGGTTTGATCTTGGGTGTTGGCGCAATGGATTACCCAGCTGAGTTCCAGGGCGCAAGTGAAGAAACCCTCGTAAACATGGCTGTTAGCAAGGTAATTACCCTTACAAGCACATACGACCACCGCATTATTCAGGGCGCGCAATCAGGAGATTTCCTACGTCGCATGCACGAATACTTGTTGGGTGCTGAAGGTTTCTACGATGAAATTTTCGCAGCGCTACGTATTCCATACGAGCCAATTCGTTGGGCAAGTGACTTTGCATTTACTCGCGATGAAGAGATCAACAAGACTGCACGTGTTCAGCAGCTAATTCAGGCCTACCGCACATTCGGTCACTTGATGGCAGATGTTGATCCACTGGAATACATCCAGCGCTCACATCCTGATCTAGATGTTGTAACTCATGGATTAACTTTGTGGGATCTTGATCGTGAATTCGCAACAGGTGGATTCGGTGGCAAGAAGTTCATGCCACTTCGCAAGATCCTTGGAATTCTTCGTGACTCATACTGCCGTTCAGTTGGCGTTGAGTACATGTACATCCAGGATCCAAAGGAACGCGAATGGATTCAGAGCAAGGTTGAGGTTGGCTACGCCAAACTTCCTCGCGAAGAGCAGCTGCGTGTACTGCGCAAGCTCAACAGCGCCGAATCATTTGAATCATTCCTTCAAACAAAGTTTGTTGGTCAGAAGCGCTTCTCTCTAGAAGGTGGCGAGTCTGTTATTCCTCTACTCGATGCTGTTGTATCTGCTGCAGCAGAGAGCAATCTTGAAGAGGTGTGCATCGGTATGCCTCACCGCGGTCGCTTGAATGTTCTTGCAAATGTTGCAGGAAAATCTGCCGGACAAATCTTCCAAGAGTTCCAAGGTCACTACGCAGAGAACCAGGTACAAGGTTCGGGCGATGTGAAGTACCACTTGGGTACATCAGGTGTATTTACCTCTGAAACAGGAGCGCAGACAAAGATTTACTTGGCTGCAAACCCTTCACACCTTGAAGCTGTAAACCCAGTTCTTGAAGGCATTGTGCGCGCAAAGCAGGATCGCTTAAATGTGAAAAATGCTTACTCTGTAATGCCAATTTTGATGCACGGAGATGCATCATTTGCTGGCCAGGGCGTAAACGCTGAAGTTCTTCAGCTGTCAGGTCTTGCCGGATACCGCACAGGCGGAACAATCCACATCGTTATTAATAACCAGGTTGGTTTCACAACCTCACCACACGCATCACGCACATCTCAGTACTCAACTGATTTTGCGAAGATTATTCAGGCACCTGTATTCCATGTAAATGGTGATGATCCTGAAGCATGTGTTCGCGTTGCTCGTTTGGCTTTTGAATACCGCCAAGAGTTCAACAAGGATGTTGTCATCGACATGATTTGTTACCGCCGTCGCGGTCACAATGAAGGTGATGAGCCAAGCTTCACACAGCCAATGATGTACAAGCTGATTGATGCAAAGCGTTCAACACGTACCTTGTACACCGAAGCACTTGTAGGTCGTGGAGATATCACACCTGAAGAGGCTGAAGAGATCGCACGCGATTACCAAGCACAACTTGAATCAATCTTTGCTGCAGTTAACAACATCGAGCCAGAGCATGATGAAAACTTCAAGGCTCCAGTTGCTCCAGCTGCACAGGAGATCAACACTGCAATTACAGAAACGCTTGCTCGCGAAATCGCAGCAACTCAATCTGCAGTTCCAGAAGGATTCAGCGTTCACCCTAAGTTAACGCCACAGCTTGCAAAGCGCGTGGAGTCTTTGAACGATGCAACTATCGACTGGTCTACAGGTGAAATGCTTGCATTCGGTTCATTGTTGAAGGAAGGCCACCCAATTCGTCTTGCTGGACAAGATGCACGACGTGGAACTTTCTCAAACCGTCACGCTGTAATCATCGATAAGGAAAATGGCAACGAGTGGACTCCACTTCGCGCACTTATTAGCGATGAAAATCAGTTCTTCGTAGTTGACTCATTGCTCAGCGAATACGCTGCTATGGGCTTTGAATATGGCTACAGCCTTGAGCGTGAAGAAGCACTTGTTCTATGGGAAGGCCAGTTCGGTGACTTCGCAAACGGTGCACAAACCGTTATCGATGAGTTCGTTTCATCTGCATTGCAGAAGTGGGGCGAGCGTTCATCTGTAGTTCTACTTCTTCCACATGGATATGAAGGACAAGGACCAGATCACTCTTCAGCACGTATCGAGCGTTACTTGCAGCTATGCGCAGAGCAGAACATGACAGTTGCTCAGCCAGCAAGCCCTGCGAATTACTTCCACTTGTTGCGTTGGCACATGAAGAACCCTGCACGTCGTCCTTTGATCGTATTTACTCCAAAGTCGATGCTTCGTTTGAAGGCTGCAGCTTCTGCGCTATCTGATTTCACAACAGGTCACTTCCAACCAGTGATCGGTGATGATTCAGTTCAAAATGCTTCACGCGTTATCTTCTGTTCTGGAAAGGTCTATCACGACCTAGTTGCAGAGCGTGCAAAGCTTGGTGAGAACTCAACAGCAATTGTTCGAGTTGAACTTCTGTACCCACTTCCAATTGATGAAATGGTTGCAGAGGCAAACAAGCATCCAAATGCAAACTTGCTATGGGTTCAAGATGAACCTGCAAACCAGGGACCTTGGTCTCACATTGCACTTCGCACATCTGATGCGCATGGTGGACATGGATTTGGTGATCGCGTTCTACGTCGTGTTTCACGTCGTGCAACTGCAAGTCCTGCAACAGGTAATCATCACTTGCATGAAGATGAGCAAAAAGCGTTACTGCTTGAAGCTTTCACTCGCTATCAAGCTTCATCATTCATAGATTGATCATAGTTGATATTCATTCTTTAGATTTGTTACACTGTATGTATATTCATTAAGGGTTAGTGGATCTACTGGCTTCTTATCTAGTTTATCAACATTTTTGAACGTATCATCTCAAAAAGTTCATTGTTTCCATACTGTTGCTCAGCTATATGTTATGTCTACTCAATTTGTTGGTTCTGGAAAGAATCATTTCTGTGCATTAAAAAGTTCAAGGCTTTTTTTGATATTGTTTATATCTGTTAGTCTAGCTCAATCTCTTGCATTTGTTGAGTATCATCCAAATGCTACGAATGCTATTGTTCATAGTATTGCTAGGATTGTGAGTACTACTATTAATTCTACTAGGGTGAAGGCTTTTTTAGAAGACTCCCCCTTAATTCCCCTCAGTTGAGGGGGAAAGTGAAACGATGGTTTTGAAGAGGTATTTTGATTTTGAATTATTATTTTTCTGAATTGGGTCTGCAGCTTTAAAAAATAGTGCTGCGGATTTTTTAGATAGAGTACTTTTCTACTTTCGGTGGTGATTTTGCACCTATAGTGGTTAGGATTGTGGGGTTGGTTGCTGTGCTGTGATTGCGTTGCTTGGATGGATTATTGCCGGTTGAT
>ERZ1034361.1332-NODE-1332-length-13340-cov-3.384378_pt1 | contig 13340 bp, 6 predicted proteins | sample MGYA00520617_ERZ1034361 | MGnify/ENA primary metagenome ERZ1034361 (study PRJEB33736, sample SAMEA104284507) | Azolla filiculoides | biome: Urban; feature: Water surface; material: Ditch water | place: Netherlands | collected 2015-10-28 | depth 0-0.1 m ... | reverse complement strand
TTGGCGAGGTAGCTCAGTTGGTTAGAGCGCAGGATTCATAACCCTGAGGTCACGGGTTCAACTCCCGTCTTCGCTACATTTTAACGCCCTAATTACTTATTAATTAAGTAGTTAGGGTTTTTTATTCACGAATAATTCACGATTATATTTCCATCTTCTTTATTTCAACCTCTTTTAACCTAATTTAATTCTACACAAGATTAATTTTCCATTTTACAACAAAAAACAGAAACTTACTCAAATAAAAACCTCTACCCTACCCAATTAGCTTATAAAATTGCTCTTATACTATATATTAGTTCCTATTCCATTTTTGACATTTACCAGATTATATTTAATGCTGAATCTTATTATTTGGCTATGCTTCTAGTGTGGTGTGGTTTCTTCCTCTTAATTATCATTATTCACTTTATACATAAAAAATATCCTTAATCTATTATTTTGAAAACTATTTTGTTTCCAGATTTGAAACTGAAATGAAAACGAAATTTTTTTTTTGGGGTGGCGTACCCCAAAAAGCCTTTTTTTGATAAGCTACATTCTTTAGGTGCAAATTCCAGTGATAGCAAGCATTACATGGTTATGACTAAAAACGGATAATCAAATAAAACAATAATTTTTTCATAAAACAAAGAATTAATTCTAATTACTTGTTTGGTTTTTAAAGCTGGTATAAAAAAATGGGGATAAAGCATTATACTTCGATCCCCATTTTTAAAATTTATTTAATACTATATTCCAACACTAATTTTTTATAACTTTTACAGTATAAACAACTCCTTCGGCATCTTTCATATTAATAACGTACATTCCAGAATTCAAAGCACTTAAATCTACTGAACGTGTCATATCAGTATTTGCTAGAACGCCTTCCTTAACCCTTTTTCCTTGAATTGAATAAACTGCATAATTCAAACTTCCAATTCTATCAGGTAATGTTAGGTTCACAACACCATTTGTAGGGATTGGATAAGCACTCAAACCTTTAGTTTCTTTGATTGTTTCTAATCCCAAAGAACTAATAGTTCTTTTAGCACTCAACCCACCGTATTCACTAACAGCTTGTACTGCATATTCGTGTTGTCCGCTTGCTGAAGTATCAACATAAGTGGCATCAGTTGTAATGGCTAGCACCTTATTATCTCTACTTACCACATAGCAAATAGCATATTGATTATCATCCCATTTGAGGCTGTTGTTTCCAAGATTGGAAAGATTGGCTGGTGCTTCAACTTGTTCTACCACCAAACGTGGATCCCATTTGTCTGTTCCTGCTAGAACGTTTTCTATGGTATATTGATCTGCTTGTGTCTTGGTCAGTACCGGATTGTAAGCTCCTGTTTGAGGAACACCACTTACGGAGAAAATATTGGTTCTATTATCAGTATTAACAGCTACTCCATTACCATTTACACTATTATATTCTGCAAAAAGTGCTGGTACCGTTCCCATACTTGCCCAGCCTTGAGTGTTGGGTTCGGTCATCATTGTAGTATTCAAATAAACCGCTCTTGGAGCATTTTGCCATGGACGTCCCAAATAATATCCTGTTACCGCAGTAATGGTATTATTGTTAAAAATATATCCATAAGGCTCGGTTGCCAAATGATTTGGAGCCACTAAATAACCCTCTGCAACAGAAACCAGTTTACATTCTTCGAACCAGTGTATTCCGCCTCCACAAATAAAGTCAACATCGCCTTCGATGGTAGATTTATAGTAAAAACTTCTGTTACCTCCTGTAACTTGAGTGTCTTGTTTGCTTCTCAATCTAATTCCGTTATAAACATTTCTGTCTCCAGCTGGATTAAGCGCAGGTCTTTGACCCGAAGTTGTTATTCCGTCTTTGTGTTCAATGGTTATATTTTCCATATATAAGTCATTGGCTTCAATCGAAAGCACTGCATTTTTAATACCCCATCCTGGATTTCCTTGAAAAATAACGTCCTTTGATTGGGCAATTAAAGACACATTATTTTTACCTACTGGAAGTTGAAGTACGATTCCTTGTGGGTTTGTTCCATCTCCACCTAGATTATAAGTTCCGTTAGTAATCAAAACCAAAAATCGTGTTGATGAATTAGCTGGTGCTGCCGTAAATGCTTCGGCAATAGTTTTTACATATTTTCCTGAAGCTATTTGGTCAACAGTGGCATTGGCATCCACAATTAAATTGAAAACACGTTTGGCAGGAACTGGTTTTTCCATTGTTTTAAATGATAAATCAAGTGCAGCTGCAGTATTTCCCGAAAGATCCGTAACTAATCCGGCTGGTAAATTAAAAGTATATTGCTTATCGTACTCTAATCCGAAATAACTAAATTTCACCGTTTTATTGATAAATTCCGGAGTTAAAACTTTGCCGTTGAAGGTTACTGTTCCTGTCCCTAATTTTACCTTTTCGTCATACGTCAAAATGATATTTCCACTGGCTCCAACTGTAGTTGCAGCTGCTGCAGGAAGAGTCGATTGAAGTACTGGAGCAATGGCATCAGTAACAAGAACCTCATCTGCTTTTACCGTTATATTGGATAGTACAGTTGCTGTTACATCAATAGCACTTCCGTGTTTTGGCCCATTTACATTAGGAAACCATCTAAGGTATATTTTTGCTTTTCCTTCTGCCTCAACTGGTAAGATCCCTCCAATTGGGGTAATGGAGCTTGTATTTATGGTAGTCAAGCTGGAAACATTTACAAAGTTTACACCATCAAGCGAATATTGCAAAGTCCATTCGTCACAGCCGTAATAATATCCAATAAGTCCCGATGCAACGTTTATATTTTTATATCCAACGGTTGAAAAAGAGGTCATAAAATAAAAGAAATCTCCTCTAATAGTATTCCAAACACAAAAACCATTTTTTCCACCCCTGTTTTGAAGTCTCACGTTGGGAGTAACAATGTTATCATTAATGTTATAAGCAAACAACTGTGGTTTATTATCTGTATTGGAGTATAATTCGGCTATTCTTGGATGAGCATATTGGTCAGTCTTGAATGTCCAAGCTGCGATAAACGATACATTATCATAAGTACCCGTGATATTTTTATTTGCATCCATTGTTAGCGAAGTACTCAATGCTGTTGAGCCATCAGACCAATTGCTGAATTTGACAATATCATTTTCAACAGCGGTTATAGTGACAATAGTTCCTGCTTCGTAAACCGAGAATCCTCCGTCTTTTCCAGCAGGTGAAACTGTGTATTCACCCAAGCCGAATGCTCCTGTTACACTCAAATTCAATGTATAAGTAGCCACTGACTCAAATTCTGCGACTAGAGTAGTATTAGCAGAAAGAGTAAATGTATATGGATTAGCCGTCGAGACTGGAGCTCCGTTTCCATCGACCCATCTTTTAAAATTATATCCAAAATTTTTATTGGCTGTTAATGTAACTTCTGTTCCTTGATTTAATGTACTTCCCGCAGGATTTGCAGTAATTGTTCCTGATGAAGCTGGACTGACATTGGTTGACAAAGTGTAAGTAACTGCACTGGGATCATTAGTGACTTTTTCGAAATAATCTAAATTGAATAAATAGCCTGTGTTTGTAGGGTGTTTAAAAACCAAATACAAATCGTGTGTGCCCGTTGTTGGGGTAATTGCAGTTGAAAATTTCTTGTAATCAGTCCATCCTGTGCTTCCTGATACGGTTGCAGTTCCTATTAACGTCCCAGTTGCTGTATCCAATCTAAATTCAACAGTTCCTCCGATTGTTCCAGAAGCTACTACAGCAAAACTGACATCATATTGGCTAAAAACATGTCCTGTAAATTTAATCCAAGTATTGTTTTTAATGTAACCCACATTTCCTGTTCCTGAAAGAGTTGCATTCGTTTCGGCTCTTGCTCCTGAAGCGGTGTTAAAAGTTTCAGCTTCTATTCGCTGAGTGGTTTGTGAAAACCCTAGTACTGAAAATAGTAGCAGTACTAAGAAAGTAAAAAATTGTTTTTTCATTTTTGTCATTTTTTTGGTTAGGTTAAATAGTTTTTCTAAATAGTTTACACTAAAATCTTAATCCATTAAATCCGTGTTGTAGATTTACATTCTCGTATTATTTTTTCATAGTTTTTATAATTTAGAAGTTAAATTAATTATGACCTTATATTGGTTATAGGAACAACCCTATTTATCTATTTTTACTCTATGATTTTTACCTGATTTTTAATCGATTCAAGAACTTTAATATCTTTAGAATATAATTTTCTGTGCTTCATATTTAGAGTCACATCTTTAGTTAGATTCCCTCCAACTAAAAACAATTGATTTTCTCCTTCGGAATTAAATTCCTTGAAATCGATGTTTTGACTATTGAAAAATCTGGCCGAAATGCCTGGTTTATCCAACTTCAAATCGACATTGTCAAAATCAATATTTGCCGTATAATTCATTTGAATACCAACTTCCGATCGAATAATCATGTTTTGAAATTGTATGTTTTGAACTGGCATTTCAGGTATTCCCATAATTTTCAAGGCTTGTTGCGCTCCATCGACATAAATATTTTTGAAATACATATTCTTAAATGCAGGAGTTGTCTCGGATACTGTTTCCTTTTGTACAATCATTTCGCCAGTAATTGGATCTTCAACGGCCCCTTTTACAAAATAATACAGGTTGAAATTTATCGCATCCGTAGGTATATCACTCATTCTAATGTCTTCCATCCAAATATTTTCTACCACGCCTCCTCTGCCTCGAACGGACTTAAATCGCAATCCACAATCGGTGCCAATAAAAGTGAGATTCTTAGCCAAAACATTACGAACTCCACCTGACATTTCGCTTCCAATTACAAAACCACCGTGGGCGTGATAGACTACACAATTGGTGATTACAAATAGTTCTGTCGGTTTTCCACGTTCACGTCCTTCTTGATCTTTTCCTGATTTTATGCAAATAGCATCATCGCCTACATCAAATTTGCAGTTGCTTACCGTACCTATTCGGCAAGATTCAATGTCCAGACCATCACCATTTTGAGCATACCAAGGGTTACGAATGGTTAGATTGCTTATGGTTAGGTTTTCACACATTAATGGATTAACATTCCAAGCTGGAGAGTTTTGAAAAGTAACACCATCCAAGAGTACTTTTTTACAATTAACAAGGCTTACCATTACTGGACGAAGAGCTTGTTTGTAGGGTTTCATGTTTTCAACGGTAAGGATTTTTGGAAGCTTCTCCTTTTCTTCATGACCAATAAAAGAACCTTCTGAAGGATACCAAGTTTTGCCGTCTTTAGAGAGAACTCCTCCTGAGCTAATAAGATCTTTCCATTGAGGGGCACTCATTTTTCCTATTTTAACAGGTCTCCATTTCGAACCATTTCCATCAAAAATTCCTTCTCCTGTAATTGCAATATTTTCTAGGTCAGTTCCCATAATAGGAGATTCGCATCTTATAACTTTACTGCCTTCAAAATAGGAATGAATCAATTGGTATTGATTTAAATCACTTGTAAACAAAATATAAGCTCCGTTTTCTGTATTCAAATTAACATTACTTTTCATATGTATAGGTCCTGAAGCCCACATCCCAGATGGAATTACAACAACTCCTCCTCCAGACTCTGAGCATTTACTGATAGCCGCATTGATGGCTTTTGTGCAAAGGATCTTACTATTGGGAACGGCTCCAAAATCGACAATGTTCAAAGTATCAGTTTTGAATTTTGGCAGCTGTACTTCAGGCATATCGAAAGGATATTTCTTTTTTGTGGATGCCTTTTCTTGTGGAGTGTTTTGTGCATCAATTGTATTGTTGCAAAAAAGGGTAAAGCATACAGCTAGACAAACCAAGAAATTTGTTATAATTTTTCTCATAATTAGTTTATACTTTAAATAATCTATTTTAATTTTCTTCAACTCTAAACCAGTCGTAATCGGCATAACTACTATCGTTGATATTTTTAGTTCCTGTTGCAAACAGTCCAATTTTGGCTCCTACCCAACGTCCTGCACTAGGTTTGAAAGGTTTCCCGAATGGTTTATATATTTTGCCATCCGCACTATAATAAAAAGTGACTTTGCCATCAAAAGGTTCTATATTTTGTAGGATCTCTACTTTGGCACGGAAGTAAATCATTTTTTGATCAATAGCTATTGCGGTTATTTCTGTCTCACTTTCTTTAGAAGTTCTAGCGTCTTTCATCAAACGTTGCACTAATTTGAGTTTTGCATCTGCATCCTGCTCGATAGCGATATAGGAGTAATCTTCACCAAAAACTATTAAACCTGTGCTAGATTCTTTTGCATCGGGATTGTTTTCGAAAGTGAATTTGGTTGTAGCTGTAAAATTTGCCCCTGGAAATTTTTGCAATAACAGGTTGGGCATCATCCACATTGTTTTCATATCCTCATCACGAGGAATACAATTCAAACGCATAAATCCTAAATTTCCAGACAACCAACCCCATTGCTTATCAGGGTTTTGATTTGCTTGCCATTGCCATTGCAAACCATATTTATGTCCGTTAAATTCATCCGAAGAAATTAAAGGAGTTACAGGATAATTTTTACCAACATTGGGTTTTGTCCACTCAGCAACTGGTTCTCCAATGCCATCTTTATTGGTGTCTTTCCCCATAATTGGCCAACCCTCTTTCCAAATAACGGGCTCTAGATTAATGATACGCCCAAATGCCCAACGATCTTGAAAGTGAATAAACCAACCTTCTCCGTTTGGAGTTTCAACATATCCACCTTGATGAGGTCCGTTCATATTAGTATCTCCCTGATGCAAAACAATTTTAGATTCATAAGGTCCCCAAACATTCTTAGAACGCATTGCTAATTGCCATCCTGGTTTTACACCTCCAGCTGGAGCCATAATCCAGTAATAGCCATCACGCTTGTATATTTTAGAGCCTTCAACAGTTGTATGGCCGTTATGACCATCAAAAACCATTGCTGGATTTCCAATTAATTTTGTTCCATCTAAATTCATTTCAGACAACATCAAAACCGTTTTAACACTAGCACGACTTCCTGCAAAAGCATAAGACAAATAAGCCTTTCCATCTTCGTCCCAAAGAGGGCAAGTATCGATATATCCTTTTCCTGCTTTGACCAAAACTGGTTCTTCCCAAATACCCGCAGGATTTTTAGTTTTCACCATATAGATTCCAAAGTCAGGATCGCCCCAATAAATATAATATTCGCCATTGTGAAAACGAATGGAAGGAGCCCAAACACCATCGCCATGACGAACGGTTTGAAAATGCTCTATTGGAACTTGGTTTTGCAAAGCATATCCAATTAATTTCCAGTTCACCAAATCCATCGAATGGAGAATTGGAATCCCAGGAGAACTATTGAAACTTGAGGCAGTCATATAATAACCCTCTTGTCCTGCACATACATCTGGATCAGAGTAATCGACATGAAGAATGGGATTTTTATACTTTCCATTTCCTAAATCGGCATTCCAACCTTGAGCATTTGCTCCTAGCACATAAACTGTCAAGCTTAATGACAGTAGCAATCGTTTTAATCTCATTTTAGATTATTTTTATCAAAATTATTTTTCAAAAAAGCACAGAATATCCCATTAAGAGAACTTTAGATTCTCTTCAAATTGAGTTTTTTGTATAAATTAACCTGTTGGAGGGTAATTAAATCATTTGATTTTTATAGTATTAAAGCAAATCAATTTATTCTTTTATCAACTTCGTTGTGTTCATTTTTCCATTGTGTAACATAATTTGCATTAGATAGCAACCTGCAGAAAATTCTTTGACATCAATGATTTGCTGAGTTGAGTTGTTTCCGTTTACCTCTTTCACTTTTGCACCAGAAAGATTATAAATTATAATTTTTTCAACATCTGAGTCTGTATTAATAGTAAAATTATCCCCTTTTACTGGGTTTGGATAAACCGAAAATGAATTTGCAATAGTTACATCCTCTACAGATAAATTGCATGATGTCGAAACTCCCGATGTTGTATTAATTCCGTTTATGATATTGCTACCACTTACTGTTTCTGCTTTGTAAGAAGTAATCGCATTACCGCTAGGGATAGTTATAGAAGAGCAGTTTTGGAATACAAGTCCTGTCAAGAAATTGGCAGTCATTCCGGTGGCAGCACTAATCTTCACGTTATCGAAAACAACATTAGTAATAAAGGATTCTGGCAAACCATATAGCATTCCTGCGTTGGCAGAATTGGTTACAGTAATATTTTTGAAGGTAATATTTTTCCAAGTTGGGGTAGTACTCGTTACAGTTCCTGGAACTAGTGTTGATGGTGCCGCTGTAGGTTCTTTAGGATACCAACTTGTAATGGCAAATGGAGTAGAAACATTAATCATCGTCACATTCGAATAGTAAAATGTAGATTCATTTCCTCCGCGGTCAATGGCTGATTTCAGACGAAATCCATTGGAAGTGCCATTAAAGCTGCAATTATCCACAAAAACATTGTTCACATTGGAAGTATAACTTCCTACCGAAACCCCGTGCCCTTCACCAAAAGCACAATTTTTAATTTTAATATTCTGGGAATTGGCATCTACTGCCACATCATCGTCGCCTACAGAGAATTTACAGTTCAAAACATCCAATCCATCCCAGTACCACACATCCAAAGCGTCGGTATTTGGGGCTGTTTCGGGTGCCAAAACCGTTACATTCTTAATTGTTCCGTTATAGCCACGACCACTACCGCTTTTTCCCATAGTGATACTGACATTTGGAGCGTTTTGTATCGTAATATCAGTAATTGAAATTTTATTACAAGCCTTAAAACGCATTATGCCGGGACGACCAATTCCAGTTGCATCAAAGGCTGCCCACCAAGCACTACCATTTCCTTCAATAGTTCCCGTTCCACTTATTGCAATATTGGTAAGATTCTCTGCATAAATAAGGGCTGTGTAAGAATCCGCAGTCCCACTATTTGGATAGGAACCGGCAGGAACTCCATTTCCGTTTCCGTAAGGCATCAATTGTAAAGTGGCTCCAGCCGAAATACGAAGATTGACATTGCTTTTCATCGTGATTGGGCCACTCAAAAAAGGGGAAGCATTGGCAGGAATAACAACGGTACCACCTCCAGCGGCGTTTGCTGCATTTATAGCTGCATTTATGGCTGCTGCATTATCAAGATTAGAAGTACTCCCTCCATATATTGCCTCCGTAATTACGTACTGGGTTGAAGGTATGTTGGGCAGGATTTGAGTAGAAGCAACATCAGGGAAAGTCTCTGCTATAAATTGTGCCACACGAGTGGTGTTTGCAGTCATTGTAACCCCGATTGTAGCATTTGTTGAAACAAGAGTTCCATTTTCATCTACCCATTTTGAAAAAATATAGCCAAAGTTAGGATTTGCTGTCAAACTTATTTGGGCTCCATCAACAAATTGAGTACCGGATGGGCTCGAAGCTATGTTTCCTGACGAAGCCGGGCTCAAACTAGTTGTCAAAGTGTATATGGCAACATTAGGGTCGCTGGTCACTTTTTCAAAATAATCAAAATTACCTACATAGTTATTTCCAGTGACTGGCTTAAATACAAAATACAAATCGTGAGTACCTGTCGTTTGGGCTATTGGAGCAGAAACAATTTGATAAGTTGTCCAATTGGCGGTGGAAGTCGCATTAACATTGGCTGTACCAATTAAAGTACCACCAACTGCATCTATTCTTATTTCAACAGTTCCTGCCAAAGCGCCAACTGTTGGTGATCCAGTTTGTGTTTTACTGGCAGCTGCGATATCAAAACGGGTATCAAATTGGCTAAAGATATGTCCTGCGAATTTAACCCAATATCCATTTTTACAACTTCCGATATTCTTACCACCAGAGAGAGCAGCATTGATTTCTGTAGCTACTCCATTGAAGGCACTGTAATTTTCCGCTTCAATTCGTTGAACCGTTTGCGAAAATCCCATTGCCGAAACAAACATCAGCAACAAGGGAATAAATAATTGTTTTTTCATTGTAATGTAATAATCATAAGTTTAAGTATAATTGAATTATTTGATTTTAAATAGAATGGATTGGTCACCCAATTATGAAAATTACACTTCCACCTTTTTTACTTCAAATAATGACACCTAAAAAGTTAAATTAATAGATATAAGTCAATTCAAGACAGGGAAAGAAGCATCCAAAAGATGCTTCTTTTCTGCCCGAAACATAACCAACCTTGCTTTAAGGAAGCCATCTGATATCTCCAACCCTGTTGGTAACAATTGGAGAATTAGAATCTTTAATTTTCAAATTTCCATTCTTTGGATCCTCGAACAAGTTTAACGCACTAATTCCTAATGCCGTTCCTTGAATGCTTGTAGGGCCAAGTAGATAATCTGTAGTGGTATAATTATTACTATAAGTAGTGGTTGTGCCTGCTGCGATTGCTTGAATCACTTTTCCACAAGCAGATGCTAACAATACATTCTTAAAGACTAAAGTAGAGCCAGCTGCATTTGGAATATTAATTAAAGATCTATTATAAGCATAATCATAAATCGTTACATTATTATATTCCAAATAAATTGGATAGGATGATGTGCCATAATCAAACAGATTTTTAAAGTTACGTGTTCTATCAGGTACCTCAGTGCCTATAGTATAATAATCTCTCATGAAAGTACAATTAGTGAAAACCGCTCTTTTAAAATTATCTGCTCCAGCAGAACCAAGAGCAAACGTACCATAAGGTCCTGAATGACCACCATCCATATCCAAAGTACAATAGGTCATCTCAAAGTTTCCTACTTCTTTATATTTTCCACTTCCTTGATGTCTCCAAAAACCTCGTCTAAAATTATTAAATACACAGTTATAGAACGTAACCTCTCCGATAGTCCACGAAGTTCCACTGTTGAAAAAGTAACTTGCGTCAATGGTTTGATAAAAACGAATGTTTTCAAACGCCAAACCTGACAAATAAGATCCTTCTTTAATATTCCAGTTTCCGTTCAATTCTATTTGAGGTCGTTCGCCTTGTGTGCTACCTATAAGTCTAAATCCTTTTGAAATAGTAAAAGGAGTAACTTTGAACAACGAACCTGCTTCTAAGAAATATTCCGTTCCTTCTGGAATTGTTGCATCCAAATCATTTTTTCTCAAAAGAGCATCTAAATCATCTCCTTTCATAACCAAAATTTGTCCTGCTGATGGTCCTGCCGAGCGAAAAGTTACTTGATTATAAGGTCTATCATAAACACGTGATTTTTTATTGTCAAAAACATTGAGGTTGTAGGCAGTACTTTTTTCTAAACCTTCTAATTTAGCCTGCCCAATTCTTATTTCTTCTGCCGTTAACTTACGCCCAATAGAAGGAAGTTCCTTAGCACTTGCTGGGGCAACAGAAATACTATCTACTGGATTTGCTGCATCAATAATCCAACTTGCTATGACGCTAGTTTCAGAAATATTTACCTTTTCTACCTTTTTCAAAATAGCAGCATAAGGCAGACGATCTTCTGTTAATGCGGCCGTATTAGACCATTGTGAATTAAAATTTGCATTATCCTTATTGGCACGAACTCGAATATAGAACTGCGTTTTATAAGGAATATCATCCATCAAAATTTGTGTGTCCGTAATCGTATAGGACTTGAACAAGCTTTTGTAGTAATTATCTAAATGCAATTCTACCGTATAAGAAGTAGCGTCATTTACTTTATACCATACCAAAGCAATAGAATTGCCTTTAACTAAAGGGGCTGGAAGTACAAACTTGGGTTGAAACAAATCTTCCACCTTGTTATAAACCGAACTGTCGTCTTGACAAGAGTTAAACATTCCTCCTAGCAAAATCATGCTGAAAAATGACAACATTAAAATTATTCTTTTTGAATTTTTCATACTTGATTAAATTTAATAGTTAAAACCATAATAATTCTGAATATTTCCTCTATGATCTGTAATTACTTTAGATGGGTAAGGGCACAAATAACGTAAAGGATCGTTAGGAGTTTTACTTGAAGCATTGTTAAAATTGATGAATCCTCTAAAACTCCATTTGATGTCATTTCGTGGTTCATAAGCCTGAGTATCGCTATTTAAAGAATACCAAGCCGATGCAAATACTTGTTCAGTATAACCAGCTGGTTTAGCATATAAAATTTCATTAATTCCTTTTATGTCTAAAATAGTACGACCTGCATTGTTAGGGTCTGGAATGTTCTTCCAGTACACACTTCCGGGAACATTATCAACGCCAGCAACATAAGCACCATTGGCTACTTTGCCCCAGTTTAGCAGTTTATTATATTGATTATAAATCACTTCACCATATTTATTCCAGCGAGCTAGATCAAACTTACGTTTACTCTCACCTCCAAACTCCCAAGCACGCTCATCTACAATAGCATTAAAAAATTGTGCTTGAGTTGTTTTTGAATCGACATAAGCATCCACTTTGGCCGACCAATCTGCCTTATCGAATGCTCTGCGGCGAACGCGTCTTAAACATTCTTTAGCATCTTCACGCAAACCTACTCGCTCGTTTACTGCTTCTGCATACATCAACAAGACATCGGCAAATCGCATCCATGAGTAATTCACACCTGTAGATTTAGTGCTTGTACTACCTAGTGGAGCAGTTTCATAAAGTTTTGACCATTTCCCAGTAGCCAATTGCGCTAAATTTAATCGAATGACTTGATTCAAATTAGCATCATACGAATAAGGGGCACAAGTAACGTCACGTCGCAAATCTTTAACATCAAACGAATATAAATAGGTCCCGCATAAACTAAGACTTCCCGAAGCCGATCCATAAGGATGTGACCCTGCTGTAATTGGAATACCTATAGAATAGGCATATTCCCCTGAAACGCTCTTTAATAAGGGCAACGAAAACATTACATCATCATCAACAGGTGTTACCCAATTATTTTGTTTTACCCAAAAATCACGGTAACTCAATTTCAGATCATGGTGTTTCTCATTGATTACTTTACCTAAGTATTGAATTGCAGTATCATAATACATTTCATAATTCTCACCTCGAACCATATGACCAATTCCAGCTGCATCTGTGTCAGGACGTAAAGCCCAACCCCCACGAGTTAGAGCAAGCAAACCAATTAAACCTTGATTAAAACTTCTTGAGGCGCGTTCTGTTCCATAATCCAGTTCACTGGCATATTGCATTAGTGGTTCTACTGACTTCAAATCGTCTATCAGGAATTCAAGAATTTTATTTCTATCGGTAACTCCTACAGTAAAATCCTCGCCACCAACTGATGATTTAGTACGAAAGACAACATCTCCCCAAATGCGAATCATGTCCAGATACACCATGGCGCGAAGGGTCTTAACTTCTCCATAAAGTTGCGTCACTTTTGATGCTTTGTCTTTCTTGTCTGCTTTATAAAT
>ERZ1034361.1330-NODE-1330-length-13357-cov-2.723268_pt1 | contig 13357 bp, 13 predicted proteins | sample MGYA00520617_ERZ1034361 | MGnify/ENA primary metagenome ERZ1034361 (study PRJEB33736, sample SAMEA104284507) | Azolla filiculoides | biome: Urban; feature: Water surface; material: Ditch water | place: Netherlands | collected 2015-10-28 | depth 0-0.1 m ... | reverse complement strand
TAAGTCGATGGACGAGATGGTGATCTACTTCGGTATGCTGTTTGGCTCGATGACCTTCTCTGGCTCCATCATCGCCTTTGGCAAGCTCTCGGGCCGCATAGGCGGCAATCCGTTGCTGCTGCCCGGACGCCACTTCATGAACCTGGCCGGTCTGCTGGTAGTGATCTATTTCGGTGGCGTGTTTATGGAATCGCACAGCATTGCGGAAGCCATGACACCGGTGATCGTGATGACCGTGATCGCCCTGCTGTTCGGTATCCACATGGTGATGGCCATCGGCGGCGCCGACATGCCGGTGGTGGTGTCCATGCTCAACAGCTACTCCGGTTGGGCCGCTGCTGCGACTGGCTTCATGCTGTCCAATGACTTGCTGATCGTAGTCGGTGCGCTGGTGGGCTCCAGCGGCGCCATCCTGTCCTACATCATGTGCAATGCCATGAATCGCAGCTTCATCAGCGTGATTGCGGGCGGTTTCGGCACCACCAGCGCCAGCCCGAAGCCTGCGGGAGGAGCTGCGGCCGAACCGGCCGGTGAAGTGGTGCCTGTGAACGCCACGGAAACCGCGGAACTGCTGCGCGAAGCCAAGAGCGTGATCATCGTGCCGGGCTACGGCATGGCGGTGGCGCAGGCCCAGCACACGGTGTTCGAAATCACCAAGGTGCTGCGCGAAAAGGGCGTGAACATTCGCTTCGGTATCCACCCTGTGGCTGGACGCATGCCTGGGCACATGAACGTGCTGTTGGCCGAGGCCCGGGTGCCCTACGACATCGTGTTTGAGATGGACGAGTTGAACGACGACTTTCCGGCCACCGATGTGGCCATCGTGATCGGCGCCAACGACATCGTGAACCCGGCCGCGCAGGATGATCCCACCAGCCCTATCGCCGGCATGCCGGTGCTGGAAGTCTGGAAAGCCAAAACTTCGATCGTGATGAAACGCAGCATGGCCTCGGGCTACGCTGGTGTGGACAATCCACTGTTCTATAAGGAGAACAACCGCATGTTGTTTGGCGATGCCAAGAAAATGCTGGATGAAGTGCTGACCGTGCTCAAGACCTGACAGTCCAGGCTGTTCGCGGCCTGTTCGGAACTGCTTTAAAAAGCCCCGTTGCAGCTGTGCTCCGGGGCTTTTTTGTGTGGCTTAGTTAGGGAAAACACAAGCCGGTGACGCGGTAATCTGAAGCAAAATTATTGCTCTTCTACAAGGCCGCACTTTGCGGCTACGTTCCCCCAGTGCGATTCAACGTTGGAATCCTGAGACAAGGATGGAGACAAAAACATGACGCAACGCATTTGGCTTGAAAGCTACCCCGCAGGCGTGCCTGCCGACATAGACGCCGGCGTGTATGGCTCGCTGGTGGACCTGATGGAAGAGAGTTTTAGCAAGCACGCTCGTGCTGTGGCCTACAGCTTTATGGGCCAGGACATCAGTTACGCGCAGACCGATGAATTGAGTCTGGCGTTTGCAGCGTATTTGCAGAGCCTGGGCCTGGTCAAAGGCGACCGGGTCGCCATCATGATGCCCAATGTGCCTCAGTACCCGGTAGCGGTGGCGGGCATTTTGCGCGCCGGCCTGGTGGTGGTGAATGTGAACCCGCTTTACACCCCCCGCGAGTTGGAGCACCAGCTCAAAGACAGTGCCGCCAAGGCGACTGTGATCATCGAGAACTTTGCCAGCACGCTGGAAAAATGCCTGGCGGCTACGCCGGTGAAGCATGTGGTCTTGTGCGCCATGGGCGACCAGTTGGGACCACTCAAGGGCACGCTGGTCAATTACGTGGTGCGCAAAGTGAAGAAAATGGTGCCACCCTTCAACCTGCCCGGCGCGGTCCGTTTCAACCAGGCGATTGCCGGTGGCCGCAAGTCCGCGTTTGCGCCGGTGGTGTGCAAGCCGGATGACGTGGCGGTGCTGCAATACACCGGCGGCACCACCGGCGTCTCCAAAGGCGCCGTGCTCTTGCACCGCAATGTCATCGCCAATGTGCTGCAGTCCGAAGCCTGGAATGCACCGGTCATGGCCCGGGTGCCCGCTGGCGTGCAGCCCGTTAGCGTCTGCGCCTTGCCGCTCTACCATATCTTCGCCTTCACCATCGGCATGATGCTGACCATGCGCACCGGCGGAAAGCTGGTGCTGATTGCCAATCCGCGTGACATTCCGGCAGTGCTCAAGGAGTTGTCGCAGCACACCATTCACAGCTTTCCGGCGGTCAATACCCTGTTCAACGCGCTGGCCAGCCACCCTGATTTCAAGACCGTGGACTGGAGCCAGCTCAAGGTCTCGGTGGGTGGTGGTACGGCGGTGCAAAGTGCCGTGGCCAAGCTGTGGTTTGAAAAGACCGGCTGTCCGATTTGCGAGGGCTATGGCCTGAGCGAAACTTCGCCTTCAGCCAGTTGCAACCCGGTAACCTCGACCGAATACACCGGCACCATCGGCGTGCCCCTGCCGTCCACCGAATTCAAATTGCTGAACGACGAAGGCCAGGAATGCGCCCCGGGCGAGCCGGGCGAAATTGCCATCCGGGGCCCGCAGGTGATGGCCGGTTACTGGCAACGCCCGGACGAAACCGCCAAGGTCATGACTGCTGATGGCTTCTTCAAGACGGGTGATATCGGCGTGGTGGACGCGCGCGGTTTTTTCAAAATCGTGGACCGCAAGAAGGACATGATTCTGGTCAGCGGCTTCAACGTCTTCCCCACCGAACTCGAAGACGTGGTCGGCCAGATGCCGGGGGTCATGGAGTGCGCCTGCGTGGGGGTGAACGACGCCAAGTCCGGCGAGGCCGTCAAGCTGGTGGTGGTGCGCAAGGACCCGGCACTCACCGAGGCCGATGTGCGCGCCTACTGCAAGGAAAACCTCACCGGCTACAAGCAGCCGCGCGTGGTGGAATTTCGCGACGAGCTGCCCAAGACGCCAGTGGGCAAGGTGCTGCGCCGCGAGTTGCGAGACAAATAAAGCTCCCGCATTTCGCGCGTCGCGCGGCCTCTCAAGCGGGCTTAAGAATGCGCTGCCGCAATCCGCGGTATGGCCTGCACCAGCAGCCGGGTCACTTTTTCCGCGTTGGCGCTGAACACCGCCAGCACGGTTTCCCAGCTCACGGATTCCTCGTCGGTCTTCCAGCAGTCGTAGTCGGTGCTCATGGCCACGGCGGCATAAGGGATGCCAGCCTCATTGGCCAGCGCCGCCTCGGTTGCGGTGGACATGTTGATGATGTCGGCACCCCAGGCCCTGAACATGCGCGACTCCGCGCGTGTGGAAAAGCGTGGCCCCTCAATCGTCACCACCGTGCCGCTGCGGTGAAACACAAATCCATTTTCCTCGCACACCGCCATCAAGGTTGCGCGCAAGCCAGCGTCAAAGGGCTCGGCCATGGGCGCATGGGTCGGCCGATGCGGCGCAAAGCTCTCGTGAAAGCTCATGGCACGCTGCTTGGTGAAGTCAATGAACTGGTCGATGATGACCAGGTCGCCGCGGCCAATTTCTTCGCGCAGCGAGCCCACGGCGGTGGTGGCCAGGATGTGCGTGCAGCCCGCGTCTTTCAGGGCCTGCACATTGGCGCGGTAGTTCACCTGCGTGGGCGGTATGGTGTGCTGGCGGCCATGGCGACCGAGCAGGGCCACGTCCACGCCGCCGATTTTTCCCAGACGCAACGGTGCCGAGGGTGCGCCCCAGACGGTGTTGACGCTGTGGTCGTGGGCCTGTTCCAGAATGTCCGGATTGTCCAGACCGCTGCCGCCTATGATGCCTATTCGTTGCATGGGGTAATCCTCTCAAAAGTATCGCGTACCAGCGCATACACGCTGGCGATGTCGCCGCCATAGGCCACCACGCCGTCCTGGTGGCCGATCATGACAAACAGCACTGGGAGCCGGGTTTGTTGGGCCATCAGCAGGGTGACCGCGTCGGCCATGGCCGGTGTGCCGTAGGGCACGTTGGCCGGTGTGGCTGGCCACCCGTTGTGCAGCAGCCAGTCAAACAGCCTGCGGCTGTGTACATGGATTACGCATTGCACCGCAGGGTTGGCCGCGTAGATGGCGCCATGCGTCATGGATTCGGATGAGGCCGGCAGGCGGCCCAGGGACTGTACGCTGTTGGCGGCAATCGAAAACGATTCCACCAGGCTGTATTGCTCAGGCCGCAGCACCCGGTCGGCGCCGGTGGCACTGGCGCTAATCACGAATTGCAGCCCGTCTGTGCGCAGACTCAGGTTGCCATAGCCAATACCGTCGGGCAGCACGCCGATCAGCCCCAGGTCAAACAAGGCGGTGCGCGTGCGGTTCAGTGCGTCCAGCGTGGCTGACCAGGCGACGCTGCCCTCGCGCCGCTGGCTGCTGAATTTGATGACGCCTTCATCCAGCATGGCTGCGCCTTCAGGCCTGTTCAGGAAACAGCGCCAGAATGGCCGCCTCGTTGGCATCGCAGATGCCGCGCTCACAAATCAGCTTGCTGATCAGCCGCGCCGGTGTCACATCGAAGCCCCAGTTGCGCGCCGGTGTGGATTCGGGGCAGATGCGCACCGACTCCAACGCGCCGCCTTCGGTGCAGCCACTCATCCAGCGCACCTCTTCCGATCCGCGCTCTTCGATAGGGATGTTGGCCACGCCATCGCGCATGGCAAAGTCAAACGTGGAGGAGGGCAGGGCGACGACCATGGGCACCCGATTGTCATGCGCGGCCAGGGCCTTGAGGTAGGTGCCGATCTTGTTGGCCGCATCGCCGTTGCGGGTGACGCGGTCGGCGCCGGTCAGCACCAGATCCACCAGACCGTGCTGCATCAAATGGCCGCCGGCGTTGTCGGCAATCAGGGTGTGGGGCACGCCGTGCTGGCCCAGTTCCCAGGCCGTCAGGCTGGCGCCCTGGTTGCGCGGGCGCGTCTCATCCACCCACACATGGACCGGGATGCCGGCGTCATGCGCAGCATAGATAGGCGCGGTGGCCGAGCCGATATCGACAAAGGCCAGCCAACCGGCATTGCAGTGGGTCAGGATGTTGACGGTCTGGCCGGGCTTGCTCTGGGCAATGCCTTCGATCAACTCCAGGCCATGCGCGCCAATACGGCGGCAGTGGTCCACGTCTTCATCGGCTATGGCCTGCGCCTCGGTGCGCGCCAGGTGTCGTGCGGCTTCGGGCGAGGACGCTGTCGCGATCACCCGGAGCATGCGTTCCACGGCCCAGGCCAGATTCGCGGCGGTAGGGCGTGTGGCCTTGAGCCGGCTACCGGCTTGCGCCACGAAGTCGGCAAAGTGAGCGTCGCTCGCTTCCAGTGCAGCCAGGTAGATGCCAAAGGCGGCGCAGGCGCCAATCAACCCGGCACCGCGCACGGTCATGTTGCGAATCGCCAGACAGGCTTGCGCCACGGTATGCAGATCCAGAATTTCAAAGGCATGTGGCAGGCGGGTCTGGTCTATCACCTGCACCACGCGCGCATCGTCGGCGCTGAGCCAGATGGTGCGGTAGTGTTGCTGGTCAACCATCATGGCGTGTTCCCTTTGTCCATTGCTATCGCAACCAGCCGCGCTTGTAGAAGTACCACATGGGCACCAGCGCACTGGCCACCATCAGGGCAATGGTGTAGGGGTAACCCCATTCACCCATCCACTCGATTTCCGGGAAGCTTTTCATGTTCATGCCGTACAGGCTTGCCACCAGGGTGGGCGGCAGCAGCGCACCGCTGGCCACTGAAAAGATCTTGATGATCTTGTTCTGGTTGATATTGATAAAGCCGACAGTGGCGTCCATCAAGAAGTTGATCTTGTCGAACAAAAAGGCGGTGTGGCTGTCCAGCGAATCAATATCGCGCAGAATCTGGCGCGCCTCATCAAACTGCTCGGCCGTGAGCATCTTGCTGCGCATCAGAAAGCTCACGGCGCGCCGCGTGTCCATCACATTGCGGCGGATACGCCCGCTCATATCCTCGTGGCGCGCAATCGCACCCAGCGCCTCACCGGCAATGGCATCGGTCACATTGCCTGACAGCACTTTTTTACTGACTTTTTCCAGCTCGTCATAAATGCCTTCCAGCGTATCAGCGGAATATTCGGCATCCGCATCAAACAGTTTGAGCAGCACTTCCTTGGCGTCTTCAATCAAGCCCGGTGCGCGGCGGGCGCGCATGCGCAGCAGGCGAAACACCGGCACGTCTTCGTCGTGGATGGAAAACAGAATGCCCTTGCTGCGCAGATCCTCGTTGACCAGGTTCAGGATGAAGGCGGCGCGCACCGTGTGCGGCTCATCGTCATCGGCCACCAGAAAGTCAGAGCGGATGTGGATTTCGCCGTTGTCTTCAGCGTAAAAGCGGGCGGACTCTTCGATGTCTTCGTCCATCACGTCTTCAGGAATAGACAGGCCGTAGTACTGTTTGATCCAGCGTTTTTCATCCGGCGTGGGGGATTCCAGATCCACCCAGATGGGCTGGAATTTGGACAGCTCTTCGAGCGACTCGATTTCTTCCTGAAAGAGTCGGCCGTTGGCAAGCGTAAAGATGTTGAGCATGGCTCACTCCCAATAAGGGTTGGTATCAATGCAAAGCGTGGGGGTGGGGCTTGCTTTCAACCCCTTTGCATGGATGGGAGTTGAAAGCTACCGACTGGGGTAGTTTTCCAAGGAGCGCTCTCCGGGAGTTGGTCTTGACAAATTATCGCACCGCAGCACACAGGCCACGGCGTTCGGCACCAGGTTTTACGCAAATTAAGCGGGCGCTAAATCAGGCCGGCGTCGAGCAATTCACGCTTCACGTAGGCGTAGTACAGGGGTGCTGCGACAAGGCCTGCAACACCAAAAATTGCTTCGCCGATAAACATCACGCTGAGCAGTTCCCAGGCCGCGGTATTGGTGCGTTTGCCCACCACCTTGGCATTGATCACATATTCAAACTTGTGAATCGCCACCAGAAACAGCAGGCAGGCCAGGCCCACAGCCGGCGAAACCGAAACCCCGGCAATAGTCAGCACGCTGTTGCACAACAGATTGCCAACGATGGGGATCAGGCCGGCCACAAAAGTCAGTCCGACCAAGGTGGCGCTATAGGGAATGTGTACGCCGGCCAATGGCAGGGCCAGCCACAAAAAGATGGCGGTGCATGCCGCATTGAAGGCGGCAATCCAGAACTGCGCCACCACGATTTGCCGGAACGCGTTCATAAAGTCACCACCACGCTGACGCAGTGCACTGCGTAGCGGCCCCTGACTGGGTGATTGCGCAGTGCCCACCATCAGCGCGCCGACGATCAGGCCGACGTACACCAACAGGCCGCCCCGCAGCCCGGCCGTGCCAAAACCGGAGAGCGCGTGCGCCTGCGACTGCAGGTACTCCACCAGCCAGCTTTGTGCCGCCAGCAATTCGTCGGGTAAATGGCTGGCCAGATCAGGCGGCAGCTTTTGCCGGATCTCCAGCACCGTACCCGCCAAATGGTGCAGCAGGGCCTGGTATTGCGCCACTGCACCGAAGGCAACCCCCTTGGCGTTGGCAAACAAAAAAGCCAGTCCGATGATGGGCACCACAATCACCACAGCTGCCGCCCAGGCCGGGCTCAGACGCGGCCCACGATCGCGCTGCCGCCCTATCAGGCCCGATGCCAGCAAAAAGCCCAGGCACACGGCGAGCAGGCCAGGCAACAAGCCGTAGAGCAGCGTAGCGGTGCAAAGACCGGCCGCCAGCAGGTAGCTGGAGATATGCGCGCCACGCGTACCGTAAGGGCGAGAAGAGGAATCTGAATGTTTGCGGGAGATGGCCATGGGGGCTGGTATGGGGGTGAATGGGGTGATTAAAAGGCCCGTAAACAAGGCTTCCGGGAAATGCCCTTAGCGTGTTGCGGCGCATCAGAGAATGTCGTTGCCAACCGGAGTTTTCGGGCGCATAGTGAATTCAAGCCGAACAAATGAATAAAGAAATTTCCCGAAGCGTTTTGCATTCTGCGAACGCTTTTTAACCCTGAGTGCAACTGGAGGTTAGTTATGAACTTGACGATCAGCGGTCATCACCTGGAGGTCACGCCAGCCCTGCGAAGCTATGTGACGACCAAACTGGATCGCATCATGCGACATTTTGACCAGGTGGTGGATGTCAAAGTGCTGCTCACCGTGGAAAAGCAGAAGGAGAAGGAGCGGCGCCAGCGAGCGGAGTGCAACATTCACGTCAAGGGTAGTGATATGTTCGCGGAGTGTTCCAGCCAGGATCTGTATGCCGCAGTGGATGAACTGGTCGACAAACTGGACCGCCAGGTGGTGCGCCACAAGGATAGATTGCAAAACCACCACCACGCGGCACCCAAGCGCCTGATGTAATCGGTCTGCAGATGAACGAAAACCGCCCCCGTACAGGGCGGTTTTTTTATGTGCATAATCTGCCCACTCACCATGAATCAACTCTCCCGAATCCTGCCTCCCGCGCAAGTTTGCGCCCAAGTGGAAGTCACCAGCAAGAAGCGCGCTTTTGAAGAAGCCGGTTTGCTGTTCGAAAACCAGCACGGGCTGAGTCGAGCTTTGGTGACTGATAGCCTGTTTTCCCGTGAACGCCTGGGCTCCACCGGATTGGGCCATGGCGTGGCCATCCCCCATGGCCGCATCAAGGGACTCAAGGCCCCCCTGGCCGCCGTGTTTCAGCTGGCCCAGCCCATTGGTTTTGATGCGCCGGACGACCAGTCCGTCAATTTGCTGATCTTTCTGCTGGTGCCCGAAGCGGCCACGCAAAAGCACCTGGAAATCCTCTCGGAAATTGCCGAACTGCTGAGTGATGCAGCACTGCGCGATCAACTAACCCAGTGCTCCGACTCGTTGGCACTGCACGGCCTGATTGCCGGTTGGCATTCGGCGCGCGTCGCCTGATTCTTCACCTGCACCAACCGCACTGTGAAACCCACCGTAGTCAGTGCCGACGTACTATTTGAAGAGTTCCGTTCGACCCTGCGCTGGGAGTGGGTTGCCGGCTTAGGTGCCTCAGAGCGCCGTTTTGACGAAGTGGCCGTGCGGGCCGCCCGTTCCGGCGCAGATCTGGTCGGTTACCTCAATTACATACACCCCTACCGCGTCCAGATTCTGGGTGAGCGCGAGGTGGCCTACATCACCACCGCATCGCCGGAGGATTGCGCCCGGCGCATCTCACGCATCGTGACACTGGAGCCACCGGTGCTGGTGCTGGCCGATGGTCAGCAGGCGCCGCAGGCCTTGATGTCCATGTGCGAGCGTGCGCAGATTCCGATGTTCTCCACCCACGAGTCCTCGGCCTTTGTGATCGACGTACTACGTGCCTATCTATCCAAACACTTTGCCGACCGCACGTCCATGCACGGGGTGTTTATCGACATTCTGGGCCTGGGTGTGCTGATCACCGGTGAATCCGGCCTGGGCAAGAGCGAGTTGGGCCTGGAACTGATTTCGCGCGGCAATGGCCTGGTGGCCGACGACGCGGTGGACTTGTTTCGCATCAACCAGACCACCATCGAGGGCCGCTGCCCCGAGTTGTTACAAAACCTGCTGGAAGTGCGCGGCATTGGCCTGCTGGACATCCGCGCCATCTTTGGCGAGACGGCCGTGCGCCGCAAGATGCGCCTGAAGCTCATCGTGCACCTGGTGCGCCGCGAGACGCTGGAGCGTGAATACGAGCGCATCCCCTACGAACCGCTGACCCAGGACGTGCTGGGCGTGCCGGTGCGCAAGGTGGTGATTCAGGTGGTGGCCGGTCGCAATATCGCCGTGTTGGTGGAAGCGGCCGTGCGCAACACCATTCTGCAATTGCGCGGCATCGACACCTACCAGGAATTCGTCGAGCGCCACCGCAAGGCCATGGCCAACGGGTAGCCCCCTAGCTTCCCCACTTCGTGTGGGGCGCGTCCCCCCGAGGGGGAGCAACCCCGCTTGGGGCGGCCCTGCGCGGGGTTCATCGCCCCCTGGCTTTCCCGTTTTATGGGTTGCGGTGGGGGCAGTTTTCCCGGTTGCAGGTGGCATACAGGCTCAGGGCATGGTCGGCGATGGTGAAGCCCTTGGCCTTGGCCACGGCGTGCTGGCGCTTCTCGATTTCAGGATCGTAAAACTCTTCGACCTTGCCACAGTCCAGGCACACCAAGTGGTCATGGTGCTGGCCCTCGTCGAGTTCATAGACCGCCTTGCCGCTCTCGAAATGGCTGCGGGTCAGGATGCCGGCCTGTTCAAACTGGGTCAGGACCCGGTACACCGTGGCCAGGCCCACATCAGAACGCTGTTCCAGCAGGAGGCGGTAGATGTCCTCTGCCGTCATGTGGCGGTTTTTGCCACGCTGAAAAAGTTCCAGGATCTTCAGGCGCGGCAAGGTAGCCTTGAGTCCGGTGTTTTTGAGTTCGTCGATGTTGGTCATGGTGTCTGGTATTGCCGCTGGAGCCCATATGCCTGGACAAGCCCCAACCGCTACAATGATCCGATCATATCGCCCACGCCCCAATCCATGCTTGACTCTATTTGTTTGCGTCTCACCAGTCGTTCGCCGGGCCGCCCCAAGAGCGACTGCACCCCCTCGGGGGGCCTGGCAACGCCAGGGGTGGGGGTAATCTCTTCGCCGGGCCGCCCCAAGAGCGACTGCACCCCCTCGGGGGGCCTGGCAAAGCCAGGGATGGGGGCCATTGTTCCGTTGTCGATGGCCTTGCTGTTCGGCAGCCTGATGGGCTGCAGCAGCACGCCGTCAACCAAAAGCTTGCTGGACACCGTGTCGCCCTACCGCTTTGACCGCGTGCAGGGCAATGTCATTACCCGTGAACAGGTGGCCGCTTTGAAGACTGGTATGCCGCGCAACACGGTCAAAGACATCCTGGGCACGCCTTTGCTGGCCAGTCTGTTCCATGAAGACCGTTGGGACTATGTGTTCACCTACACGCGCCAGGGTGCGCAGTCGCAGTCGCGCCATGTGACGGTGTTTTTCAAGGGCAATAACCTGGACCGTTTTGAGGCCGATGACCTGCCCACCGAGGCCGAGTTCGTCGCAACCCTCAAGTCCATGTCGAAGATCGAGAAACTGCCTGCCATGTCTGCCTCGGAGGAAAGCCTGCAGAAGTTTCCTCCCGCGACCCCACCCCTGCCGGTTGCACCCGCTGCAGTCAAGGCACCGTCCGACTACCCGCCGCTTGAGCCTGTAGCCAAATAAGCGCTCGGGCCTTTGGTTTTTTTGACAGGAATGGGACTATGACCCACAGAATCGCAGTTGCCGGCGCGTCCGGCCGTATGGGGCAAATGCTGGTTGACGCCATCCGTGGCGCGGACGATTGCCGTCTGAGCGGCGCGCTGGATATCGCATCCAGCCCCGCCATCGGCAAGGACGCCGGCTCTTCCTCGGGCCAGCCCACCGGTGTGCTGATCATTGCCGATATGCGCGCAGGCCTGGCCGACAGCCAGGTGCTGATCGACTTTACCCGCCCCGAAGGCACGCTGGAGCACCTCAAGGTCTGCCGCGAACTCGGCGTGGCCCTGGTGATAGGCACCACAGGCTTTACCGAGGCACAAAAGGCCGTCATTGCCGAGGCGTCCAAGGACATCGCCATCATGATGGCACCCAATATGAGCGTGGGCGTCAACGTGACGCTCAAGCTGTTGGAAATGGCGGCCAAAGCCCTGTCCACCGGTTACGACATTGAAATCATCGAAGCCCACCACCGGCACAAGGTCGACGCACCTTCCGGCACCGCACTCAAAATGGGTGAAGTGATTGCCGACGCCCTGGGCCGTGACCTGAAAGACTGCGCCGTCTACGCCCGCGAAGGCGTGACCGGCGAGCGCGACCCCTCCAGCATCGGCTTTGCCACCATCCGCGGTGGCGACATTGTGGGCGACCACACCGTGCTGTTTGCCGGCACCGGCGAGCGCATCGAGATCAGCCACAAGTCCTCCAGCCGCGCCACCTATGCCCAGGGCAGCCTGCGCGCGGTGCGTTTTCTGGCGGGCCAGAAGGCCGGCCTGTTCGACATGTTCGATGTGCTGGGGCTGAAGTGAACGTGTTAGATCTTCTGCTACACCGCGACACCGTCAGCAGTGTGGTGGCGGTTCTGCTGTTGGCCATGTCGGTTGGCAGCTGGGTCGTGATCCTTTGGAAAGGCTGGCTGCTGCGCTGGGCGGGTGCCGACGTGACGCGTTGCGTGGCGGCGTTCTGGCAATCGGCCTCCTTCAACGAGGCAGCCGACACCTTGCAGCGCCTGGACCGCGAAACCCTGGTGATGCCCTTGTTGCAGGCATCGCAGACCCCGTCATCGGGGACTTTGGCAGCTGCTGCCGACCGGTCGCAGCAACTCACGCGGTTGTTGCGCCAGGCCTTGCAGGCTGCGCTGGTGCGCCTGCAGCATGGCCAGACCCTGCTGGCCACGGTGGGTGCGACGGCGCCGTTCGTGGGTTTGCTGGGAACCGTCTGGGGCATCTACCACGCGCTGACCAGTATTGCGATGGCCGGCCAGGTGACGATCGACCGGATTGCCGGTCCGGTCGGCGAGGCGCTGATCATGACCGCAGCCGGACTGGTGGTGGCGATCCCGGCGGTGCTGGCCTACAACGTGATGGGACGTGCGGTGACGCGCATCGAGGCTGATCTGGAAGGTTTCGCCCGCGATCTGCTCACGTTGATGGGCAACGACGTCGCCGTCTGAGAAGTCGAATCGCCATGTCCTTCGGCCGTCTCGAACGCAGTGCGGGTTCGCAACCCATGAGCGACATCAACATGACGCCGTTGATCGACGTGATGCTGGTGCTGGTGGTGATCTTCATCATCACGGCGCCCTTGTTGGTCAGCTCGGTCCGGGTGGACCTGCCCAGAACGGCCGCTGCGCAGCCCGACCGCGCGGCGACCTCGGTCGTTGTTGTGATCGACGCAGCCGGGCAGATTTATGTGAAGGACCAGCTGGTGACCTTGCCGGAATTGAACCGCCGCTTGGCGCTGCTGCGCCAGGCCGAGCCAGGGGCGGAATTGCAATTGCGCGCCGATCAGCGGGTGCCCTATGGCCGTATCGTCGAGGTGATGGATGCCGCGCAACAGGCCGGACTGAGCCGGATTGGCTTCGTCGCCGACAATCTGGGTGCGTTGATCGAGGCGCCCAGACACAAACCCTAAAATCGACGGCATGTGTGGGTTACCTGCCGTTCGACAGGTGCTTTCTTCTTTCATTTTTCAAGTGACCGCGGCCCTCAGGGTCGCCCTGATTGTTCGCCATGCAAGACAAATACCAGCACCTCGAAGTCGAATCGGCCGCGCAGGCGCATTGGCAGGCCAAGGACGCTTACCGCGTGACCGAGGGTGCCTGCGATGCCAATGGCCAGCCCAGGCAGAAGTTCTACGCCTGCTCGATGCTGCCGTATCCCAGTGGCAAGCTGCACATGGGCCATGTGCGCAACTACACCATCAACGACATGCTCACGC
>ERZ1034361.1329-NODE-1329-length-13365-cov-5.799368_pt1 | contig 13365 bp, 25 predicted proteins | sample MGYA00520617_ERZ1034361 | MGnify/ENA primary metagenome ERZ1034361 (study PRJEB33736, sample SAMEA104284507) | Azolla filiculoides | biome: Urban; feature: Water surface; material: Ditch water | place: Netherlands | collected 2015-10-28 | depth 0-0.1 m ... | reverse complement strand
TTATCTACGAATTTATCTAACTGTCGGATTGTTTCATTCTGAGTGTATTGATCTATTAAAGCATCTAATGCTACTTCCCACTCAATCTCTGGAACATCCGCTATCTTCAGAGTTGTTAATGTGGTAAGTGTTGGGCCTTCTCTAAGAGTTAACTCTAGGTCTTCAAAACCTGGAAGTGCACTATATTTATCATAGTGACGACCAATGGCAGCGTAGAGTGTGGAGAAGGCAGGGTCAAGATATACTAATTTAATCTTGGCCCACAGATCAAGGTTTTTCTCACTAAGAAGTTTGTTAAGTACAACGGCACTAATGTCTATGATAGCCTCCGTTTAGTTAGCTACTTTTGCTTCGTTATCTACTATAACAGCGTCTAGGATTTCCTCTAGCTTATACAATATTTCGGAGCGAAGTTTTTTAATGTCTTTCTGATAACTGCCGGTACGGTCAAAGATGAGACTCAACTGTTCGTGAGTAGTCATCTGTTGTATACCGAAGTAAATCAGATCGTGTGCATTGGAGCTTTCTGGCATAACCTTTACATCTACGGTTTTGCCATAATTGTGTACGGCATTACGAACTATCTCTTCTTTCGTAAAGCTCTTGTTATCTGTGTATGTAATGGTTACTTGCATAGGTTCCTTTAGCAAATTCTAGCAAATATACTCAGTAAGCACATTTGCTAGAACTCAAGCAAAAAAGGACGGAGAGCCTCTTACCGCATCTCCGTCCCAATTCAATTAAGCAGCAGACTTAGCTTCTGCTTTTTCTTTCTTTGCTGCGCCTTTGTAATCAGCACAATCAATACCACGACGGGTAAGCATGGTTTTGATACCACGTTCTGTTTTGTCTACAGCAGTAGCGATTTCAGCAACTGTCATTGTAGCGATTTTAGCACCCAATGCATCAACAGGGTCAACCTGATTCTGTGCATGGCTTTCGCGCTGTGCAGGGATCTTAGCGATCTGCTCTTTACGCATCAGGCTCAGAGCCTTACCGCGAACAGAGCTAACTTCTTTTCCAAGAGCTGAAGCAATGTCTTCAATGAAAGCACCGCTGTTAGCCAGCTTAACGAACTGAGCTTCTTCAGCTTCGCTGTACTTACCAGCAACTTCAACTTTCTCAGTTGGCTTAACAGAACCAGTCAGTTCCAGAGCCAGCAATTTACCTTGAACTTGCTTAGCGGAGAACTTACCACCACGGAAGTTTTCAGCAATTTCTTTGTATGTATATTGACCTGCGTTCGACTTAACGAAATTAGCCAGTGCTTCACCTTCTTCTGGAGTGAATGCAGCAACTTTTTCCTTAGCCATGCTAGCGACTTCGCGGTCTAGCTGACGCAGTTTACTTGCAATAGAACGGGTAGACTTACCAAGAGTTTCAGCAGCTTGCTCAACCAACTCTACGGATACGGGGCTAGCATTGCCTACGATAGCATTCAGGGTGGCAACAGCTTCGTCAGACCAGTTCTTAGCAATAGTTTTATCAGTCATTTGTTTTCTTTCAAAAAATCGTTTAGATTTGTTATAATGGGGATACCGAGTTCATCGGCTTTTTTACGTTTTGCGCTACCTTTATCACCTTCGTCCACTAGCATGTCAGTTGATTTTGTTACTGATTCTACTACTTTGTAGCCAGCCTCTTGGAGGGCTGTTGTGGCTTCTGATTTGGTTTTAAAGGTAACTAATTTACCAGTAATGCAGATACTTTTACCGTTATCTGCGCTAATGGCAGCTTTTCCAGAAGCTCGGAAGTCGAAGGGTAAAAACTCTCGTACTTCGTGGAACTCTGTTTGCAACCAGCTGATCAAGTTGGCTGTGGCTTTATCACCGAAACCTGCTTCTTTGCATTTTTCGGGAGTAATATCGTCGATAGTATCGACTACTTGACATAGACGACCTGAAAGAGTCTGTCCAATCAACGGGATTGAGAATGCAGCGAGTACTTTGTCTAGCGAGGATTTGCGGCTTAGTTCAATTTCTGAAAGTAATTTTTCCGCCATACGCTCGCTGCCCAAAGCAGCCGACACATCATCAAATTCTAAGTAATAAATCTCAGCAATAGAGTCTAAACCTAATTTATCAATTGTCTTAGGGCCAAATCCTTTGATACCAAGAGTCTTGGTGAAATGCTCAACACGCTTGTAAAGCTGTGCAGGGCAACTTTCATTACGACAGAACAACTGGTCATTTACCATTTCCAGTTTGGAGTCACAGCATGGGCACGTGTCAGGGATTACAATTTTCATTTATGGTTTCTCAACTGAATATATGTATTATACACGAAACCCAGCAACATCGCAAGTCTAAATTTTTATGGGTTAAGCGTCAACCTTATGCAGGATTCTAGGAATAATTTCTCCGCTGCGGATAATGGCCACCCTATCCCCGATTTCGATTCCTAGCATTTCGATAAATCCTGGATTATTCAGTGTAGCGCGACTAACCTGAGCATCGCCAATCATTACTGGTTCTAGAATAGCTACAGGGGTTACCTTGCCAGTCTTACCAACTTGCCATTCAACATCTAGAATGACAGTTTCAACAGCAGCTTGCCGCTCCTTAAGAGCGTAAGCTGCACGAGGATGTTTACCAGTATATCCCATTTCAACGAATGCAGCGTTGCTATTAACCCGATGCACAGCACCATCACAAGGGAAGATGTTGTGAATCTCTGCTTCGAACACTGTCTTGAATCCAAAAGCCTCAAGAGTTTGCATATCGTGCACAAATGAGCTAGTCAGATAAGGCTGAACACCGTATGCAAAGAACTCAATTGCACGAGTACGGAACTCGTCGGCATCTTTCAAGTTTAGCGCACCAGCAGCATAGTTTCTAGCGTTCTCGATATGCTTAGGAGCTACGATCTCACCAGTAATCTGGAATGTTCCTTTATTAGGAATCTCATGCGGAACCAAAGACTTTGTAGTCAGAAACTTATCGGTAATGTCCTGGCCTTCAATACCGTCGCCACGAGTTGCTACTTGAACAAGCTTACCATCCATATAAAGAATGGAAATAGCAGCACCGTCAAGTTTAGGGCTAGTAGAGATACCACCAACGTAGTCTTTTAGTGGGTGTGCTCCTTCGTCTTCGTAGTGTTTTTGAAGAGAATACATCTGGAAAAGATGTTTGACCTTGTTAGCACTGACAGTAGCGCCGACTCGATTATAACCAACAAGATCAGCGAGACGATCAAAGGTGACATCATCAAGAATAGGAGAACCCGAATAATATGCATCACTGCACCGATCAAGATAGTTAATAATTTGTTGTTTATTCATAGTGTAATATACTGTGAAAGAAATATATTATACAATAAATACGGCTTAGGGTCAATACTAAATTTTTGATCCCTAAGCCATAAACTTAATCAAGGCAATCAACACAGCGTTCGGTATACACTTTAGTGATTAGCTCTTTACCTTCTTCTTTCGAGACAATTTCAAGCAAGCCCTCAAGTAGAGCACTAATATTTCCCATCGAAGCTTCCATAGAAACACCCTCTTTGCTAGCCTGGAAGTCGCCCTCGTACGTTTGGAAGTACTTCCGTATGTTGACATAATATTTGTCCCTAAATTCGCTGACGGTTAGGCGCAGCTGGTAGAATTTGTCGGTGTTCTCATAAATGAGTTTTTCGTAATGTACTTGGCTCATTTATTCGTAGCCTTCTCAAGTTCTTTAACAGACTCTAAAGCGTACTGTTTTACTTTGCTATTAATGATAGTAAGTACATCTTTAGCTGCTTCCTGTGCTTCTGGACGCTCAACTACTTTTTGCGTAGCATACGCGGCTACCATTGTATACGCAGTTTTCTCACTGGGTAATACTACCAGTGTTAGTGTTCCAATAATAGGAACTATGGTGATAAACCATAGAAATCCTTTATGTATTTGTTCATCAGACGCGTATCCAATCCAGCATATTACACTAAGTAAAGCTCCGACGAAAGTCATCAAAAAAGCTACAAAACCTACCTTAGGTAGCAACGAAATACCATAAACCAACCAAACAAGTTCCATTATACTCTCACTCCAATTTTACGTAGATGTTCTAACGAAGCAAGCTCACAGGCTGGAACGTGTGCATACTGCTTCCACTTTTCACTCAGTAGCCACACACGATAGGTGAAACCCCACGTCGAATGCGTGTCTTCTTTTTCAATCTTAGCTGCTGAATCGTATTGAGCAGACCACACAATCTCACCAACCTTAAACCTTTCGCGCGTTGCATCGTCAGGGATAAGTTCTGGCCTGAAGTAATCGTAACTAGCAGGTCTAGTCGGGACGTTAGCTTCAACGAGTGCTTGAGTGATTTTGTCACGCGACCTGTAGGTAGAGCGGCTGATTTCTTCGACCGAGACACCTTCAAGGTATTCGCCAATAATATAAGACACTTCTTCTGGAGTGAGGGGTTTTCCGCGTAACTCCGCACGTCTTTTTGTCTCGCGTGTTTTCTTGTCCTTAAAGCGATCAATTAACTGCCCCAGTCTTGTAGTGTTATACGAGATATTAAGGATCTGGCAGGCATCCTTCTTAGTGATTGGTTTGACACCGTCTTCTGTTGGCTCTAGCAAAGAGATAACACGCTCCAAATGAGCATCATCCAACAGTTCGTCATCCTTTGGTTTGCGTGTTGCCATGTTAGTCCTTAATAAGTTCTAGTGCTAGCCCTGGGTCGTTTGCGATTGCAATAGCTTTTAGCAAAGTGTTTTCGCTAATACCTATCGGTCTTGGCTGTGGGGGAGGCGGCTCATACTTGAGAGGTTCAGATACTTCAAAAATATACGAAGGCCCGATACTCATCGTCATTGGAGCCAGTGCTGGGTCTGCGTGTGGAACACATAGTACGCTAAACCCGTCTGTCAATCTGATCACGGTTGGGCCAGGTGGCCTCAGCTTAGGGTCATTGAGAGCAGTGTAAATCGTAGCAGAGTTATGCTGCCACTGTACGAAATCGAAAATTACCATTTTCATAACGAAAAAGGCAGCCCGAAGCTGCCTGTTATCAAGCAGTCAGTACTTTTACAAAGTATGCGGCTGCTTTGCCTGTAAGTTTGTCCAGAATGTCAGCATCAATCTCGGCACCACGGGCTTCGATAGCAGCTTTCAGTTCAGCGATCTGAGACTCTTTGCTTACGCGCTTAGTGCCTTCGCCTTCTTTCTTAGCTGGAGTCTTTCCACCAGTAGCTGGTGTATCAGACTTCTTAACGTAGATCTGTGCTTGAGTAAGCATCATACGTACACCGTTAGGTGATTGTTCCAGTGTGTCAGCAATTTGCTTGACCAATTCTACAGAGTTCTCGGGTGTAGGGTTACCATCCAGATACATCTGTTTAGCTTGTTCTTTTTGTTCGTCTGTCCATGCCATAGTAAGTTTCCTTTAAATTGTTTCTTTAGTAACGTCAGCCATCTTTTCAGGCCTAAATTGTCGATATTTGTAGTTCAGATCGTACTTATCAGTGATCCGTTGCACTTCTTTACCAAAAGCTTCTTTAGCCTCGTCCATTTCAGCAATGAAAAGTCCTCGCATTTCTTCGTCCAACTCAGTAATGTCTGTGCCGGAGTAGAGTGTTGCAGGTACGACATGTGCCATCAGCACACGATCAGTAACTTTGCCTTTTGCATCCGTATATTTGAAGCTATAAATGATTGCCATTTTGAAACCCATTTCGATCAAAGAAGTATATATTATATACCGATTAACCGACTCAGTCAAATGTAAATTTTTACACGCGTTTAGTTAGAGAGTCTATGCAACGAGCACGCCAAGAGGGGATCAAGATAGACGGAACTACTAGAGGGGCTGTGATAGCACTCATTATCATCAGCGTAAAAAAGGCAATGTATGGACTATCGTACATTACATCATCAAGTTGATTAGCCTCGAATAGTCGCTTACGCACCTCAGGGAGAAAGTCAATACATGCCCAGATACCTACGCTTAACGCAAAGAGTGCGTAGATCTCAATTACTCCCATTGTGGAGCCTAGCCGAAATTGAGAACATACCAATAGCTTTATAAATAGGATTATTCATATTTATCGGCTTCGTATTAGCAGCTACATTTGCTGCCTTACGGAACTCTGCAATCAACATTGCTTCACGTTTAGCTGAAGCTAGCCATGCTGTCGTATTAGGAGTTTGACGACGATAATGAATATCTTTCAAAGCCATTGCAGCTTTTTCGTTATTCGGTTGCTCCTTTACAACACGCTCCAACTTGCGCTTACGGTTAGCTGCAAAAATTGTTGCTTTATAGCGTGTTGCGTACATTTCCTGTGATTTGCTGCGCTTACCTGCTGCCATTATTTACCCTTACTAATAGTGTTTGTGTTTCATCTTCTGAGGTTTCTACTCCGCCTGCTTCCTCAAAACAGTGTAGCACAGCTAACATCGCATTAGTAGTGCTAGGAATATTGTACCCTTCTAGCGACATATACGTTGATAGTGCTGCAAGCTCTGGTGGGCCAAGCGGAGCATAATCCTGCGCAAATAGATTACGCAGGATTTGAGCTTTTTCAGTTGACGATGAACTCATCCATTTCTGAATCGAATTCGAGTCCAACAGTTGTTCGTCCATTCGCAAGTACCTCGTCAAGTTTGTTTCGGTGATTTGTCAGTTCTTGCAAAGAAGAAGCCATGTCCAGAGCTACAGCAAGATCAGCGTAGTGAGTCATATCGAGAGGAATCATGCGACCAATTGAGTCTGTAATTCGCATAAAGCCATCTTCTAGATAAATGTCCATACGATATTCATATTCATTACCGTTATGCTTGAAGCCTTCAATGCCCATTTCATCCAGGTCAGCTGGAGAATACATACCGAAATAAATTGTCTTGGTTGTCATAAATGCCTTTTGTGTTGTGAAAGAATAATTATATCGCGTTTTAGCAAATAGTTCAAGAGAAAAAATTTTCTCTCCAATAGAAAAGCCACCAAAATTGGTGGCTTATTAAATTCCTCGGTCTTTGAAACGCTTGTTAATTGTTTCAAATGGAATTGGTGTGTAATCAATGCGTTCTACTGAAACACACTCATATCTAGGATCGTCTTCACCATCCTTATACATAATCATGCCTTTTGAGTTTACAAACCCAGGAGCACGTACTGAATAGTTATGTAAGTGTCCGTGAATATTACCTCTCCAACGTAACAGACTAGCTGCATGTAGAGGAATATGAGTCATTACTAAATTGTCTAGCATATGACTACCACGAACATCTTTAAATAGCTCTGCATATAAAGAAAGAGAACCCTGATCGTGATTACCCTTAATTAGGACTTTTTCGCCGTTAAGCCGATAAAATATCTCCCGTAACCTAGTAGCATTACACATGGCAATGTCACCAAGGTGATATACTTTATCTTGTGGACGTACAACATTATTCCAGTTAGTAACCATTGTATAGTCCATTTCTTCTGTAGAAGTGAATGGACGCAAAGGTGTTACACCATCGTCTAACTTAAAAGTCTTCCAAGCATTAGTGTGACCGAAATGCGTGTCTGATATTAGAAACGTGTTGCTCATGGGTTATATCCTCGTTAGCTACTAGCAGCCCCTTTACCCACTCATTACTAATAGGGCAGAAGTATGTAATTTTGCTTATCTGATCGTATACGTCTTTAGCAATTAGTATGGCAGGAATATCCTTGTACTTAACGAGTTCACAGATCATTAAAACTCCAGAATACCACCAGCACGGAAACCTGCGATAAGTTGCACAACTACAAAAGTTTTACCTGGTGTAGCGCCTGCAAGACGCTTGGCTTCAGCATTAGCTGTTACACTATTTTTATGGATAGCTGGCTGATTTGAGAAAGAGAAGTGGCCGTATGTATCTACGGAACCTACGATGTAGTGGCTATTAGAAATAGCTAGTTCTGCTTGGGATTGGTTTGTTGTGTTGTAGTAGTGTGACATATTATTTAATTCCTGAATTGGTTCTATTGATAATCCTCGTCCTGCATATACCTTAGCAAGTCGTATTTCTTCATTCCACCCGAAACCGGAAGGTTTTTTCATTTTAAACTCCTGGAGCAGCCTGCGAGAATCGAACTCGCGCCCTGAACTTGGAAGGATCTCATTCTACCATTAAACTAAGGCTGCTTGTGTTTGGTGTGCACGCTAGGAATCGAACCTAGGTCAGCGGAATCACAACCCGCGGCTCTACCATTGAGCTACGCTCACTTTATTTACAATGTGAACTGGAATACGTAATAGCATACCCTTGTTCGTTTATCTTTATTTTTCTACTGAAAATGGAGAAGCAGTTCTGGCATCGGTACATATTATTTCCAGTGATGTATGTGTACATCACAATCTTTTAGCTTTGTCTCGATTATATGGATAATCTTTTCTTCATCACCACCACCGAGGCCTGCACCAATAAGGTACGGGATATGTACAGGCATATTACGTCGTGCTATAACAAATTCTGCTACGCTTTTTAGGCACTCTTTAAGAGCAATATATGAGACATACAGTTCACCATCTCTGCCATAAAACTCTTGCGTGATTGCGTTTGCAACTAGAAGTGACCCATTTATTCTAGAGAAACTTACAGAGCCTAGTGGGTTAACATCTAGCCCTTTATATGTATCTAAGTGACTAACATAAGCTAGAAAAATATCCGGGTACTTAGCACGAAGTTGTTTTGCTACTCCGCTACCCATAACTCCTTGGGCATTACAGCCGTGGACAATTACGCCGTCTGTTACCAGACATATGTTTGAAGGTTCGTGATGAGTAATCATATTTAAAAAGGTACATCCTCGTCAGTTAAACCCCATTGGTTTGCATCATACATATACGGAGCCACTTCTTCTTGGTAGTGTGTCTCAGCAGACCAAGTATCCCAAGCTATGGTGATTTCGTCTAACACGGTTTGTTGAAACTTCACAGATGTGTTAGTCTGCATCCATTTTAGGTACTCCCAATCGTCTTTGATAATATCACAAACTCGGCAACCTTTAAACTTGCCTATCGGAATAATGTCTTGAAGACCTAGACGTGGATCTTTTAGCTTGGTGAATGACTTTGACATGTGAAAGTACTTAGGAAGCCTTCGATAGGTTGCTGGTATACTGTATCAGTACCCAGATTACGGTAATAAACGCTATGTTTATTAGTATCGTGAATTATCACAACCCTCTGCGACTTAGGGTCGTACCAGAGTGCATTTTTAAAAAGTAGATGTGTTGTCATATATAATCGTACATTTAGTGCTTGAATCTATGCTAGCCCTACTCTTCATGGCCGGTCCTCGCACTAGACGTCATTGTCGAGTATTTCGGTGTTCCATTGTAGCTAGTATATACGATTATATATGTGAACTGTCTAGGTTGTCACAGTTCATGGCCATTTACCTGCGTGGAGTTATACGTTTCCTTGCGCTTTAGGCTTGAGATTGGTCGTCAGGGTGGGACTCGAACCCACAACAGCCGGCGTATGAAACCGTTACTCTACCGTTGGAGCTACCTGACAATTATGTGTAATAAATAAAATAAGCAATATCTTCTACGAAGTCTTCTTCGATAGTACCTAGATCTTCTTCTGTAAAGATATTTAGAAGCTGTAGCCTTTTCAGCCTGTGCTTGCTAACTATAAGATCCTTATTATTCACTACTAAATAGATCATATCATGATCTGCCTCTGTATTGACAGGCCCGCAGTGTTTTTCAAGATATTGAATTGCTCTGATTAATGGATGTTTTTTCATGATATATGGAAGTAGAGGTGAGAATCGAACTCACATGGAACGGGTTTGCAATCCGACACCTAAGCCACTCGGTCACTCTACTATTATTTAAAGAATAATTATATCAAGAATAAGCACTTCATTCAAGACAGAATTATGGGGCGTCATCAGCATCTTCTACTTCTTGACTAACTTCTTTAGCTTTAGCCATACGCTTCTTCATAAGATTGCGGCAGCGTTCTTCAACATCCTTGTGTGTCAACCACAAGTCCTTGTTGTCCAGCATAGAATTAATTTCTGCTTCTGTCAAGAAATCTTTGTACACCTCATGCAAGAAGTCTCTAGACCAATTACGTTCGTATACGATGTTGTCATACATTTCTCCGCCCTTACCAAAAGTACCACCATTGTAGTTGTGTACCATGAAAAGAGAGAAAGGAGAGATTTGGAAGTTCTGACCTTGTAAGAAGATCATTGTAGCGGCACTCATACAGCTACCTTCAATGCTAGTAGTTACACATGCCTGTGTTTCTCCTAGTACACGGATGAACTGTAACGCAGTATCTAGATTTCCACCCATTGAGTTGATATGAATCATCACATCATCATCTGGGCCTGCATTACGAATAGTCTCAAACCACTCAATGTATTCCTCGGGTTCTTTAACTTCGCCACTAAGATAGAAGCTATACTGTCTAGCTATTGTCTTGGTAAACATATTGTCAGAACCACCAGGAATGATGATTTCTTTGTCAGCAGAATTTTCCATATTACCAGTGTCTTATTACTCCAGCAACAATAAATATATTTGTTACTAGATATGTTGTTATGATGATACTACGGATAAGTGCGATTGCATCAGCTTCCGCATCTGTAGCACCGCTTTTCTCTCCTAGGCTTTTAGCCCAGAGTCTCCACATTTTCTTCATAGAGTATTTTTTGGCGGAACAGGTGAGACTCGAACTCACACACCCATTTCTGAGCCTACGGTTTTCAAGACCGTTGCCGCTAGTCCGACTCGGCTAACTGTTCCAGATGTGAAATTATGCGCGTTGGGCACAGATTAAAAATTTTGGCAACCGGTGTAAGATTCGAACTCACATCGCAAGGTTTTGGAGGCCCGCAGCTTGCCATTAGCAGAACCGGTTATTTTTTGAAGTAGTCGTTAATCATAGTACCAAAGGTATATGCAAATAGTACAACAGTATTGTACGTATAGCTCCAAGCTAGTGAGCTTGTATGTAAGCTATTATCTGGATTTCCCTTCATTACTAGCCAGAGTATTAAACCCCAGCTAAATAAGAGACTAGAAACGACAATACGTCGCCTAGTTGGGGAACTAGCGACGTACTCGGAAGAAATGTCTGTCATAGTGATTTCCAAGGATCAGTATATTCGTGAGGAGCATTCTTAGCGTGCTCTTTCATGTCTGCCATATATTGATAACCATAACCACTAGCGCCAAGCATCTTTGTATATTCGTTCAAGAATTCTACTAGCTCAGGACGATCTGTATTCCACAAATCTTCGATAAGCTTTTTAGTTGCTGGCATGAATGACTTAAAGAAATTTTCAAGTACGTTGATATTGAAATACATAAGAATAAGAATAGGGGCCAGATTGACGCTAACGCTACTGGCTGCCTTCACACGGCAGGTTAATTTGGCGGAAGATACAGGAATCGAACCTGTCAGCCCATTTCTGAACGGCGGTTTAGCAAACCGATGTCGCACCTTGCAACACATCTTCCAAAATAAGATTGTCTAGAACAGTATATACGCGATTTGTCTACCTGGGAGTCGAACCCGACGACATGCAGCCACCCTGCAGGCACTCGAAAGATGGTGAGTGAAGAACTCGTATAAATCACTAAGACGAAAAAGAGGCCAAGAATAAAAACGTAACGGACTAAATGGTTAGATTCAAAGTCTAGAAGTAACCGGTACTATCGCTATGGCTTAGAAAAATACTAGAACAAATCATAACAGTGTATTATCACCAAAAGAAGTAACTGTTATAAACACTAAGTATTTTTCTAAACCATCGCAGGTTTAGAGCTTGATTTTCTTCTACAGAGGGCTGCAGGCACCTTCGTGAGAGTTCCGACTGACTACGGGACTATGTATCAATAATTTTAGATATATGTTCGCTGTTCACGAAATCAGGCATTCCGGTCCTCTGCTGCAGCACTACAGCGTACATACCACCCTATTGCATCAATATCTAAAATACCTAATCTTAGGATTTTTAGCGCACCAACCTCTTTATAATCCGACTGGCTACGGACTTGGGTCGTTGGATTTCAATTTAAGCAGTTGCTGTGGCGAGTACTTGCTTAAATGTCTGACTTCTCACTCTGAGTGATGTAGTCAATAACTGCCTCAGACATACCAGTTATGGTAGTCCATGCGCCGCTGTTAATGCCATTTTTGTAGCTAGCTACGTTGATGACATAACCTTTACCTTTTGGGGAAGGTACTGGGTCGCTAGACTGCTCATCAGTAAACATAACCAAACGGTCATATTTAGTGTTAGCGTTGATAGACCGAACGGCCTGACCAGTGGAAGTCCCAGAGTGGTGTTGGCTAGAACGAATTGCTTCGATCAGAGCAAAACCACGGCGAGGAGCAACGCGAACAACTTTATCGCTAAAAGAGTAGATTTCTACTTCTTCGCAGATTTCACGAGCAAGAATTGCCAGAGCAGCAGCCGCATCAAAACGATCCAGGTCGGATTTTGCAGATACTTTCGTACCAAACATAGAACCAGAAACGTCGATCAGCAGTACAGTCTTACCTGGAAGCTTTTCGTGAGACTCCAAAGAGCGAAGCATCATACCTTCTAGCATATCTTCGAACTGTGGGACAATTCGAGCAGCAGCAAGGAAGCGGAAAGGCAATACGCGGTCAGTATTAACCGACTTAGCGTAGGAACGAATCAAAGATTCGTCAACCCCGGCTTGAACCATATTGCGTAGGTTACGCAAGAAGGCCATAGCACCCAGTTTCTTCTCTTGCATCAAACGAGTGAAAGTTTCACCCTTAGCAGCGCCAGAAGACAGCTCGGTTTCCCAAGTATCTGGAGTTTTCAGGGAATCTGCAGCGATACGCTTGAACAGATCGGCCTGTGACTCGCTAGTAGGCTTTGGATGCGACAGGAACATCACGTCACGAAGACGGATAGCTGCCGAATTTTTATCCCACTTAGCCAGTGCATATTCGTTAAACTTATGGAAGGCATTAGCCAAACCACGCTTAACTTGGTTAGACAAAGGCTCTTTTTTGTCTTTCCAGTACAACGAAACGAACTCAGCCATTTCGTCAGGACGCTGAATAACAGCAGTCAGATCGTCAGCTTTCATCTTACCGGTACGAGCAAGCTCACGCAGCAGATGCAAAGGAACATGACGAAGTTTCATGTCTTCCCGTGCTTTACGGGCCAGAGCAGCAACCTTTTCAGGAGCAACTTTGGTAATCAGGTTTGCAATCACTTTCGCGTTGCTAACACCATCAACGTAGAACTCGCTTTCCCACAGCATAGAAGCCAGGACAACGCGGTTCAGTTGTTTTTCAGCAGTAATAGCTGGAACACTAGCGCCTTCATGAGTATTTACACGCATTTTAGCAGCAGCACGGTTAAGAGAAGACATTGATTTCCTTTTAGTT
>ERZ1034361.1328-NODE-1328-length-13365-cov-16.240217_pt1 | contig 13365 bp, 18 predicted proteins | sample MGYA00520617_ERZ1034361 | MGnify/ENA primary metagenome ERZ1034361 (study PRJEB33736, sample SAMEA104284507) | Azolla filiculoides | biome: Urban; feature: Water surface; material: Ditch water | place: Netherlands | collected 2015-10-28 | depth 0-0.1 m ... | reverse complement strand
AAAGGCTGTTAAATCTTAGCTTCTCACCATTCAATTATTGGTTAGTTATAAGTAAAAAATCATACCATCAGGATAAAGAAATAAAATCCCCTAGGGCTTTTATACAATTCCTGTACAGCATTTAGGTAATTCCCCTAGGGGATTTAATCAATTTCCCTAGGGGAATTATTTTATTAATCCGTATCAATTAAAAAAAACACTTGTGAAATTTTAAAAACTATCCACCCATTCAAAACGAGTTTCTTAAATTTTCTGAATAAAGTAGTGTGAACAATGAAGAAACGGCAAATTATTTACCACTATTTAACTAAGCTCAAAAAGTTATTCAATATATTAGCAAAAAAATCCCGAGCTCACACTCGGGATTTTTTTTATTTTACTTCTTTAATGCCTTTGAGAAAAATCCATTTTACAAAGATTTTTTCACCATTGTGGGTTTTTATAGCTTGAAACTTTGGCGCTAACAGCAACGAAATCATGAAAGCCGTTACTGCAATCCACAACCCTTGTAAATGTGAATAATTCATCACTAATAAATAAGCTGGAATATAAAACACACTAAATCCTAAAAAATTATATAGGAACGATTTTACTTTTTTATTCATTGTATATGTTGTTTTGTTTGATTGTTGAATTGTTGAATTGTTGAATTGTTGAAATGTTGAAATGATTTTCACTTTTCACTTTTTACTTTTCACTTTTTACTTTTTACTTTTCTCCCAAATACTTTCCTTTTTTGCTGCCTTCGTACATCTCGTATTTCACTAAGCGGGCTTCCAGTTTTCCATTGAAAAGCTTGATTTTTCTACTTGGTTTTAAGCCTACGAATTTCAATGCTTCTAAATTGGCTGTGATGAACCATGCGTTTGTATTGGGATAATTTTGTTTTAAGGTATCGCCAATTTCTCTATAAAAACGCTCCATATCGATATCCAAACGTTCTCCATAAGGTGGATTAAACACCATGTGCAACGGTCCTTCAGTTTCTTTTTTAGAGTCGAAGAAATTTTCGTTACTTACGCTAACATATTCGTCTAAATTGGCATTTCGGATATTGTCTTTGGCTTTAGCTACAGCACTAGGAGCTTTATCATAGCCTTTAATCGTATAATGAAATTCGCGGGTTTTCTTTAAAAGCGATTCCAATATATTATCGAATAATTCTGCATCCCAATCTTTCCATTTTTCAAAGCCAAACTCTTTTCGGTTAATATTTGCCGGAACGTTGCAAGCAATCATAGCGGCTTCGGCTAAAATAGTTCCCGAACCACACATTGGATCTAAGAAATGACTTTTCCCTTCCCAACCCGATAAAATCAACATTCCTGCTGCTAAAACTTCGTTGATTGGTGCAATATTCGTAGCCGTTCTATAACCTCTATGATGCAATGAAGCGCCTGAAGAATCTAATGAAACGGTCACGTTATCTCTATCAATATGCACATGAATTTGCAAATCTGGAAAATCTTTATCAATATTTGGGCGTTTTCCGTTCAAGTCTCTAAATTGATCTACAATCGCATCTTTGGTCTTCAATGCCACAAACTGACTGTGATTGAAGTTTTCAGAATGCAATGTAGTTTCAACTAAAAACGTATTGTGTTCAGTCAAATAATCCGACCAATCAATCGCTCTGATGCCTTCATACAACGCTTTATCGTTATGTGCTTTAAACGTCTTGATTGGTTTTAAGATTTTTAAAGCGGTACGAAGTGCCAAATTGGCTTTGTACATAAACCCTTTATCGCCTTTAAAACTCACCACACGTGTACCGATTTCCACTTGTTGCGCACCAAGAAGTTGTAATTCTTTAGCTAATATTTCTTCAAAACCAAAAAAAGTTTTGGCCGTCATTTTAAAATTTTCCATGCATCAATTTCAAATTCAATTGCAAAATTCAATTGCAATGTGAATAATTAAGGTATTCTTGTGCAAAAATACATTAAATTTGCTACTTCAAAGAAATGAAATCAGAATTAATGTCAGATAACAACAATAAACAACCCATAATAAACGACCCACAAACTACAAACTGGTTCGAATCTTGGTTTGATACCGAATATTATCACATTTTATACAAAGAACGCAACGACGAAGAAGCGCAATTATTAATGGATAATTTGACGCACTATTTGAATCTTCCCGAAGAAGCAAAAATATTAGATTTGGCTTGTGGAAAAGGACGTCATGCAATATATTTGAATTCGTTAGCTTATGATGTAACAGGAGCTGATTTGTCGGAAAATAGTATTGCCGAAGCATCAAAATTTACCAACGACAAATTACATTTTAAAGTGCACGACATGCGTGAGCCTTTTGAAGAAAAGTATGATGCCATTTTTAATTTGTTCACGAGTTTTGGCTATTTTGATGATGATGCCGATAATTACAAAACGATCAAAGCGATTCACAATAGTTTAACCGAAACAGGTTTTGCCGTTATCGACTTTATGAATGTAGATTATGTGTTGGAAAATTTGGTACCCAATGAAATAAAAACGGTGGACGGCATTGATTTTCACATCAAACGCTACTTAAAAGACGGACATATTTATAAAGAAATTGATTTTGTAGATAAAGGTAAAACATTCCATTTTACCGAAAAAGTACAAGCCCTTCGCTTAGCCGATTTTGAGCAAATGATGGAAGAAGCAGGTATTTTCTTATTGGATATTTTTGGCGATTATAAATTGCGAAAATTCTACAAAACACAATCCGAACGTTTAATTATGATTTTTAAATAATGCAATATATCATCACCTTTTCAGCTGTTATTTTAGGTTTTTTAATCGCTTTGTTTTTAAAACCTCAAAAGAAAAAAAACATCAAATTATTGTTGGCGTTCAGTGGTGCATTTTTACTATCGCTTACTGTTTTACATTTACTTCCTGAATTATTTAGTGAAGGTCATAATCATGTTCATGAAGGTGAAGAAGCACATGCAACTTTACCTGTTGGTGTGTTTATTATGATTGGGATTTTGTTTCAAATTCTATTGGAATTTTTCTCAAAAGGAGCAGAACATGGTCATGTTCACGTGCATACAGACGCGCATAACGAATTGCATCACATTCCGTGGTTGTTGTTTGTTAGTTTGTGTATTCATGCTTTGTTAGAGGGTTTTCCAATTCATGACAATCAAAATTTAGCCTACGGAATTGCGGTACACCACTTCCCTATTGCTATTATTTTGACCTTATTTTTTGTAAATGCGAAGATGAATAAAATGATGATATTTGCCTTCATGTTTTCATTTGCATTAATGACACCACTAGGTACGTTATTAGCGGAGCAAATGCATTTTGCCCAACATTATTCAAAGGAAATTTCGGCAATTGTAGTTGGTATATTATTTCATATTTCATCAACTATTATTTTTGAAAGTAACGAAGGTCACAAATTTAATTTGGCTAAAATTACGATGATTGTATTTGGTTTTGCCTTGGCATATCTTATTGAAATGGGGCATTCACATTAATCGTTGACCGATTCAAAACATTTGAAAATAACTTTGTAACTTTGATACATTACAACTTTGTAAACCAAAATAATGAACTTTACTAAAACCACCGAGCAAGCATCAAAATACGAACATTTAGAAAAAATGTCGGTTACTGATTTGTTGACCAATATTAATAACGAAGATAAAACGGTTCCATTAGCTGTAGAAAAAGCGTTGCCTCAAATTGAAAAATTAGTTTCTGAAGTGGTGACAAAAATGAAACAAGGCGGTCGTTTGTTTTATATTGGTGCAGGCACTTCTGGACGATTAGGTATTGTAGATGCTTCGGAATGCCCACCTACTTTTGGTGTTCCTTTTGATTTAGTTATCGGAATTATTGCGGGTGGTGATACTGCCATTAGAAAAGCAGTAGAATTTGCAGAAGACGACAAAGAACAAGCATGGAAAGACTTGCAACAATGGAATATTAATGAAAAAGATGTGGTGGTAGGTATCGCCGCTTCAGGAACTACGCCATACGTGATTGGTGGATTGGAAAAATCTAATCAAAACAACATCAGCACGGGAAGTATTAGTTGCAATGCCGAAAGTCCGTTATCAAAAACGGCAAAATTTCCAATTGATGTAGTGGTTGGTCCTGAATTTGTAACAGGAAGTTCTCGTATGAAAGCAGGTACAGCTCAGAAGTTAGTTTTAAACATGATTTCGACAGCAACCATGATTCAACTTGGAAAAGTAAAAGGCAACAAAATGGTAGACATGCAGCTGAGTAACACCAAATTAATTGATAGAGGCACACGAATGATTATGGAAGAAATTCCCGTTTCTTATGAAGAAGCCAATCAACTTTTAACGGCACACGGAAGTGTTAGAAATGCTGTAGATTATTATAATTCAAACAATTAACCCTATGAAGAACATTTTTTTAGCAATCACAATATTGAGTTTGTCCTTCTCTTTTTCACAAGAATTGCAACTTGAAAAAGGCAAAATATTTTTAGAAGGTGAGCAATTATCTTCTTTTGAAACCAAAAAGTTAATGGCAACCAATTTAAAAGCTCAATACAAATTTAAAAAAGCCAAAAGTAAAGAATCGATTGGTGGTTTTTTATTAGGACTAGGTATCGGGGCTACAGCCGCTGATTTAGTAATGGGATTAACTTCGGATGTAAAATATCCTACTCCAATTACTTATGCAGGTGTAGGTTTAATGGCTGTTTCGATTCCAATACTTTCTGGAAGAAAAAAAATGATTGAAGAAAGTATTGACATCTATAACCAAGGACTTAAAGAGGAAAAGAAAACACTAGGTGATAATTTTGAGTTAAATCTTGTAAACAATTCCAATGGTTTTGGAATCCAAATTAATTTCTAATGGCAACAGATAAGAAAGTTTTAATGAAAGGAATTCGTTATTTATCCGCTGCTTTGCCGTTGTTATTTATTGGGCCAGTAGTAATAAATAGTGCTTTTAAAAATGAGAAACATCCTTTATATCCCTTTATCTTAGGATTAGGTATTATAGCTGCATTAGGAGCTATGTTCTTAATTTATAAAGGAATTAACACTATGTTGAAGAGTTTATTTGATGGCGATAAAAATCAAAATTCATAATATGAAATCTATATCCGCACTATTACTTGTACTACTGCTTACTTCTTGCTACAATCAAGAACGCAATTGCAAAGATTTTAAAACCGGTAAATTTGCTTCAGCAACCGAAATTGAAGGTAAAAAATACACCAGTACTTTTGAACGAAACGACTCCATTCAAATCGAAACGTATGAAGGAAAAATTGATACTTTTAAAGTAAGATGGACAAATGATTGTGAATATATTATTCAAAATATGCATCCAAAAAACAGAGAAGAGAAGAAACCAATTCAAATGAAAATTTTGACAACTAGCTCAGATTCATATACTTTTGAATATTCTTTTATTGGTGATTCAAAAAAGCAACGAGGAACTGTAACAAAACTAGATTAATCAACGTATAATTCGATTTAAACACTAACATAAAACTCATGGAAGTATTATTTACATCAGATGCACTTATTGCCTTATTAACCTTAACTTTTTTAGAAATTATTCTTGGGATTGACAACATTGTATTCCTATCAATTGTTTCAGGTAAATTGAAAGCAGAAGACCAACCAAAAGCAAGACGCATTGGTCTTTTATTAGCTATGGCTTTTCGTATTATTTTATTATTTGGAATTACTTGGGTTTTAAGTTTACAAGATATTTTATTTCATTTAGATTTTGGCTTTTTTAGTGCTGGTGTAACCGGACAAAGTTTGATTATTTTTGGTGGTGGATTATTCTTACTATACAAATCTGTAACAGAAATTCACCACAAATTAGAGGGTGAAGAAGAATCAGAAAAAGGAAAAGCTAGCAATACTTTAACGGCAGCCATTACACAAATAGCATTATTAAATTTAGTTTTCTCATTTGATAGTATATTAACTGCAGTGGGGTTAATTAGTATGAAAGATCCCTCACAAGGTGGATTTGGCTATGAAGGGGCACTTATTATTATGATTTTGTCAATTATTATTTCAATTGTAATAATGATGATTTTTGCGGGGCCCGTTTCTAAGTTTGTTAATGAGCACCCAACTATTCAAATTCTTGGGCTTTCATTCTTAATTTTAATTGGAGTTATGCTTCTAGCGGAAGGATCGCATTTAGCACATTTTAGATTCTTTGGAGAAACAGAAGTACATAGCATTCCAAAAGGATATTTATATTTCTCAATTTTCTTCTCATTGTTTGTAGAATTCTTAAACCTAAGAATGAAGAAAAGTAAAAATCCTGTTAAACTTCACAACAATAAAATTGTGGATGAAAAATTAAAAGATGAAGACATCATGAATTAATATTCATAAGCATTGATAAAAAAAGCTCCCAAATTTGGGAGCTTTTTTATTAGTCTTGGATATATGTTTTGTTTCCGTTTTTATTAATATAATACTTTCCGCCTCGTGGTCCTGTATATACTTTTTTACCTTTGTATTCTCCAGTTACTTTGTCGGCTACTTTTTTCTCTGCTGCCTTTGATGCCGCAGTTTCTTTCATATCTTCTTTTTCTTCAGCTACTGTTTTTTTAGTTTTTGATTTTGCAGTAGTTGCTTTTTCTTTTGCTTCTGTTTTTTTAGTATCTACTTTAGCTTTTGTTTCTTTTTTCTTAGCATCTACTTTAGCTTCGGTTTCCTTTTTCTTTGTAGTTGCTTTATCTTTTGTTTCTTTAGCAGTAGACTTTGCTTTTGACTTTGTTTCTTCTTTAGCTTCTTTTGCTTTTGATTTAGTGTCTTTAGCTTTTTTATCCGCTTTTTCTTTTGTTTCTTTTTTGGCTTTTTCTACTTTTTCTGTAGTTGCTTTTTTAGTTGTTGCTTTTTTAGTTTTTGTTTCTTGAGCCATTGTTCCCATTGAAATGAACAATGCTAAAACCATTAGAAGGATTTTTTTCATTTTTGTCTCTTGTTTAAAATTTAAAAATTATACTATTTTGTGAATTCTATTTACAGGTATCACAACTCCCTGTTTAAGTATTACCCTACTATCAGTAACGCCCCAAATAGTAGTTTCAACAGCTTTTTTTGAAATATCATCTTCAAAGAAAATTTTAATTTTTACATGCTCCAAGTTTCCTAATGATAAAGCTCTGTCTAAATCATTTTTTCTTTGAATTATTGCCTCTTTTTCTTCCAATACATCAATTGTAGGGAAATTTAAAGTGCTTATAGCTTCTTTGTCGATAAGTTGAAATTCGTTATTCATAGTTTAATTAGTTGGTTAGTGTCATAAAATTACTAAAAAAATAAAATATAAAAGCCTTTTTACAGCTATATTATAATAGAATTTCACATTAAACACATTTATCAAAATCTATACCATAAAAAAGAGACTACCTTTTGAGTAATCTCTCTTTCAACTATTAAACGAAACATTTATTAGAATTTCATTCCAAAACCAATACCTAATAACCAAGGATTGATATCAACTTCAGCCGGTACTGTAAGTCCAGGAGCTAAATTAGAAGCATCTACAGTTACATCAGTACTTAAGAATAAACGTTTTGCATCCACATTGATAAAATAAGTGTCATCAATCATTAAATCAAAACCAACTTGAGCAGCATAACCTAATGCGTTATCATATTTTACATCTGCAACAGCACCCGATTTTACGTTATAAAACAAGGTATAATTTAATCCCGCACCAATATATGGTTTAAATACTCCTTCTTTCTCTGCACAAAAATGATATTGAGCTGTTAATGTTGGCGGTAATAAATAAACACTTCCTAAATCTACATTTCCAGCAGCAGTATTAACCGCTTGAACATCATGTTTAGTAGTTCCCAAAATTAATTCAGCAGCAATATTTTTTGTAAAAAAGTAAGTAAAATCTAATTCTGGAATTAATGCATTTGAAATAGCAACATCTCCTCCAATTACACCTACTTTAGCGCTTTCAACGGGTACAACACCAACGCCTCTTAATCTAACTTGCCATCTTTTAAAATCGTTTGTTTTTTCTTCTTTATCTTGTCCATTCACAAAATTTACAGTCAATAGGGACATAGCCATAATTGCAAAAAGTACTTTTCTCATTTTTTAATTAATTTAAAATTATAGTACAAATGTAAAGACCAATATTTCTATAAAAACTGATAAAAATCATAACTGAAAATTTATTTTTATAGTAGATAATCTTTAAAAATTCTAGTTTTTTGAATACATTTGTGCCACTATGCTAAAAACAGTTAACATATTAAATAAAAGAGCCAAATTCGATTATGAAATTCTCGATAAATATTCGGCTGGAATTGTATTAACTGGTACAGAAATTAAATCTATTCGATTAGGAAAAGCCTCAATTACTGAAAGTTTTTGTGAGTTTCATGATGGTGAACTTTTTGTTATCAATTCAAATATTGAAGAATATTTATATGGCACACATTACAATCACAAAACTAAAAGCGAGCGTAAATTGCTTTTAAACAAGAAAGAGCTAAAAAAATTAAATAAAGATTCTGATAATAAAGGACTAACGATTGTTCCGCTTCGTTTGTTTACCAATGAAAAAGGGTTGGCAAAACTCGAAATTGCACTTTGTAGAGGTAAAAAGAACTACGACAAACGCGAATCTTTAAAGGCGCAAGACACCAAAAGAGATTTAGATCGAATAAAAAAGGCTTATTAGCTTTTTTTTACAAAAAATTATGACTAAATTTGTCATGACATAAAATTTTTATTCGAAATCATGAAAACATTACTAAAAAACGCGAGAGAACAAAAAGGCATCAAAACTAGAGAGTTAGCACAACTTTTAGGTATCGATCAGGCATTAGTTAGTAAATTTGAAAATGGTTCGAGAAAACCAACACGTGAACAAATTTCAAAATTAGCCACTGCACTTGATATTAATTTTGAAGAATTAATGATTGCTTGGCTTAAAGAAAAAATTCTGTATGAAATTGGTACTGATGATTTAGCTTTAAAAGCAATGCTACTCGCAGAAGAAGAAATAAAATACAACATTAGCTATGTTAGAAAATCATTGTCTAAAAACTTACAAGTTTTATTAAATGAAATTGATGAATTAAAATCTAAATTAGATAATTTCCGTCAGTTTGATAGTTATAGAATCAAACAAGCTTTAGAATTAGAATATACTTTTGAAAGTAATCGCATCGAAGGAAATACCTTAACACTAAGAGAAACAGATTTAGTAATCAACGAAGGTTTAACTATTTCTGGCAAAAGCATGCGTGAACATCTAGAAGCTATCAATCATAAAGAAGCTATAGATTACATTAAACAACTAATGGATAAAAATACTTCATTAATTGAACGAGAAGTTCTTGCGATACATAATTTAATTCTAAGAGGAATTCATCCAGAAGATGCAGGAAGATATCGTAAAGTACAGGTAATGATAAAAGGAAGTTCTCACATGCCACCACAACCTTTTTTGGTTACTAAAGAAATGGAAGATTATTTTATTTGGTATGAAGAAAATAAATCAAAAATGCATCCTGTAGTGCTTGCTGCTGAAATGCATGAACGATTAGTTACGATTCATCCATTTATTGATGGCAATGGAAGAACTTCACGCTTGGTAATGAATTTAATATTATTACAACACGGATATGTAATTGCAAATATAAAAGGCGATTATGATTCAAGAATGAAATATTATCAAGCATTAGAAACCGCTCAAACTTCTAATAACAAGGAAGATTTTTTGGTCTTCATTGCTCAAATTGAAAAAGAAAGTTTAGAGCGCTATTTGAGTATTATTCAACCAGCATAAAAAAGTCCTGTTTTTACAGGACTTTTAATTTTTATTTTCTAATAATGGTACAAATTTAAAATCACCAAATTCGTGTTTTTCAAATTGGGTTTCATTTTTACGAATCAACAAGGTCATAATTTGATCTTTTTCTCCCACAGGAATTACTAATCTTCCTCCTATTTTCAATTGAGCCATTAATGGTTGTGGTATAAACGGAGCTCCAGCAGTCACAATTATACTATCAAAAGGGGCATAATTTGGTAATCCTTTGTATCCATCACCAAACGACAAATGTTTGGGTCTAATATTTAATTTTGGTAATAAAATGGAAGTTGCTTTAAATAACTCATTTTGTCTTTCAACAGAATATACTTTAGCTCCCATCACACATAAAACAGCTGTTTGATAACCACTTCCTGTTCCTATTTCTAAAATTTTGTGTTCTTTTTGAACTTCTAATAATTGCGATTGAAAAGCAACGGTATATGGCTGCGAAATTGTTTGACCAGCCCCTATAGGAAATGCTTTATCTTGGTAAGCAAAATCACCAAAACTAGAATTTAAAAACAAATGGCGTGGAATTTTACTAATGGCTGCCAACACATTTTTATCGGTAATTCCTTTTTCTTCCAGTTGCTTTACTAACTGATTTCTAAGTCCTTGGTGCTTATTAGTATCTTTCAATTTTATAGGTAATTTGGTTTGTAAATTTAGTATAAAAATAAGTTTATCCAATAGTTTAAAATTAAAGTTTTTAAATAAAACTAACATTTGTCATACTATTAAATTTTGAGTAAATTTATATTCGCAAAAAATTAATACACATGGAACTTACAAAAGCAATTGAAAATCTTGAAGATAAAGGTTATTTAGATGTTCAATTAAACACTAAAATAGATTATATAGAAGCCATTAATGCGCTTCGAAAAGAGAAAAATGCAGTTATTTTAGCGCACTATTATCAAAGACCCGAAATTCAAGACATTGCAGATTTTGTTGGCGATAGCTTAGCTTTAGCACAAAAAGCAGCAGAAACTACAGCAGATATGATTGTATTTGCTGGAGTTCACTTTATGGCAGAAACAGCAAAAATTTTAAATCCAACCAAAAAAGTAGTTTTACCCGATTTAAAAGCTGGCTGTTCGTTAGCAGATTCATGCCCACCGTCAGATTTTGAAGCATTTGTAAAACAACATCCAAATCATATTGTGGTTTCTTATGTAAATACTTCGGCAGAAATTAAAGCTTTGACTGATATTGTTTGTACTTCTTCAAATGCTGAAAAAATTATTAGTTCTATTCCAAAAGACCAACCTATAATTTTTGCTCCTGATAGAAATTTAGGAGCATATTTAATGGAAAAAACTGGAAGAGAAATGCTATTATGGGATGGAGCTTGTTTGGTTCATGAAGCATTCTCAATTGATAAAATTTTAAATTTATACCAAGAAAATCCTGATGCCGAAATAATTGCACATCCAGAATCACAAGCACATATACTAAAAGTTGCAAAATATATCGGGTCAACAGCCGGATTATTGAATTATGTAAAAACTAGTTCGTCTAAAAAGTTCATTGTTGCCACCGAAGCCGGAATTTTACACAAAATGCAGCAAGAAGCACCCGATAAAATTTTAATTGCTGCTCCAGCAAAAGAAGATAACTGTAATTGTAGCGAATGTGCTTTTATGAAATTAAACACTTTGGAAAAATTATATTTATGTATGAAATATGAATTACCAAATGTTGAGATAGAAGAATCATTACGTAAAAAAGCGGTGAAATCAATCAATAGAATGTTAGAAATTTCAAAATAATATGAGCATCATTCAATCCGATATATTAATTCTTGGTTCTGGTGTTGCTGGATTATCCACAGCTATAAAATTAGCGAAAGCTTTACCTAATAAAAAGATTATTGTTGCTACCAAAAACAACAAAGAAGAATCCAATACAAAATACGCTCAAGGCGGTATTGCTGCAGTTTGGGATGAAAAAGATTCTTTTGAAAGTCATATTCAAGACACATTGCGAGCGGGCGATTATTTAAACGATATAGAAGTTGTAAAAATGGTGGTTGAAAACGCGCCTATCCGACTAAAAGAATTGATAGAATGGGGAGCAGAATTTGACTTTAACACACAAAATGAATATGATTTAGGAAAAGAAGGAGGTCATTCAGCCAATCGAATTTTACATCACAAAGACATTACTGGTTATGAAATTCAAATGACCTTAATTAAGCAAGTAGAAAATTTATCTAATATTGAATTTCTTGCGCATCATTTTGCTATTGAATTAATCACAGAGCATCATTTTACAGATAAAACCATTGAATTAGGTCAAAATGACATTCACTGTTTTGGTGCTTACATTTTGAACGAAAAAACTTCTGAAATTGACACTTACCTAGCACATAAAGTAGTATTAGCAACTGGTGGAAGCGGACAAACTTATGCGACAACCACAAATCCTATAATAGCTACGGGTGATGGTGTAGGCATGGCTTTTAGAGCAAAAGCAATAATTGAAGACATGCAATACATTCAATTTCATCCTACAGCTTTATATGAACCAGGCAAAAGTCCTGCTTTTTTAATTTCGGAAGCCGTGCGTGGTTTTGGTGCTTATTTAAGAAATAAAAATGGGGAGCGATTCATGCTAAAAATGGATGATCGTGGCGAATTAGCTTCAAGAGATATTGTTTCAAGAGCCATCAATATGGAAATTAACACTTCTGGTGCTGAATGTGTTTATCTTGATTGTACTCATTTAGACTATGAAGCATTTTACAAACACTTTCCTAATATTGTAGATAAATGCAAAAGTATTGGAATTGATGTCAAAAAAGATTTTATTCCAGTACTCCCTGCTATGCATTATATGTGTGGTGGTATTACTGTAAACAAAAAAGGACAAACATCAATTCATAATTTATATGCCAATGGAGAAGTTGCCAAAACAGGATTACATGGTGCAAATCGACTCGCTTCAAATTCTTTACTTGAAGCCTTAGTTTTTGGTCATGAAATTGCAGAAAACATCATCGCTGATGAAGCTGTATTTCAAGCAACATTTCCTCCAATTCCCGAATGGAATTCTGAAGGAACAATTGCCCCAAAAGAGCAAATTTTAATTTCTCATAACAGAAAATCTGTTCAAAATATTATGAACGATTTGGTTGGAATTGTTCGTTCAAACGAAAGATTAGAAAGAGCAATTGATCATTTAAACTATATTTATTCAGATACAGAAAAGATGTTCAAACACGTTACTATTTCGCCACAAATTTGTGAATTAAGAAACATCAATGCGGTTGCCTATTTAATTGTAAAACAATCCATGCAAGCCAAAGAAAACAAAGGCGCTTTTTACAGCTTGGATTTATTGTAAAATTGTAAAAAACTTTACCATTTTAGCTATAAAATTTAAACAAATAATACTATTTTTGTTTAAAATACTTTCTTATGCTAAAAGTTGGAGTTTTAGGTGCTGGTCACCTTGGAAAAATACATTTACGATTATTAAATCAATCTGAAAAATATGAATTAGTAGGCTTTTACGATGCTTTTGAAGAAAACGCCAACAAAGTAGC